>JGI24540J26637_10000829_pt1 | contig 13330 bp, 9 predicted proteins | sample NorSeaMetagenome_FD_26637 | JGI IMG/M metagenome (IMG submission 26637)
ATATCAATTTCCACAAACCTATTATTACGTGGTATAAAACTTTTTCTACAACCATTTTCTTTATTAAGTGCTGCATAATTTACATTATTAAATTTATTTGAGGGTCTTGTTGTTGTTGTTTTTAAGTTGAACTGAGTGTTGACGTATTCACCGTCAACCACGTGGAAGTATTCACTGAATGTTTCATTGTGTATACGTATGCCACTTCTCTCGATGGCGTTGAATACCACGGATACTCTACTGTTAAAGAATTCATCATATTTTGTTTTTTCTTTGTTAATATTCGCTTTTAGATCTTCAAAAATTGTCTCNCACAATTCATAATGTTTAACAATNGGNATAATTAGGTTTAACTCTGGATTATCTTTGTGTTGTCTATAATATAAATCGTGTGTTTGTGTTGTTGGTCGTATATATGTATGAGGAGGTGGATTTATGTCATAAAGAGCTTTGTTTGGAAAATAATGTAATATTTCCTTTTTATCACGACAATATAATGTATCAAACTTGTTTAGCAACTCGTTTATACGCGTGTTTAACGCATTTAAAGATTCACTATGCATGATACACACCATAAAGCCTTTACTCGCTTCAATTGGTCTAATATACACTAAACTTACGTGATTTTGTACGGGGTGTATTGTATCATTATAAGGTATTACCTCAATGAACGCTTTTTTATAACCACTATTTATCAAAACATTTAACTGTTCCTCGTTTTCTACAAGCCAGTACATATACCTTTATTTTACCCTAATATACGAAATATTTTGTTAATAGCCACTTATTCTGTTACTACTTTGAGTTTCTGTTTTACTTATTTTATATTGAAGATTAGAACCACTTACGGGAATTAAAAAACTGTGAGGAATATTAGTATGTTCTGCTCCTACCATTGGACCTTTTGTTGGGTGTATGTGATATAAACCTGTATATGGTCTATTTGTTTCTTTAATTAAAAATTCACTACCATCAGTTTTTAAATTGCTTCCTGAAGGGTATCTAAAATATTGATCATATCTACCTTTAAAATAAGAGCTAAAACTAATAAGTGAGTATTTATTTTGGATTCTTTTAATAGTTTTTTTATTAATATTAATAACATCATTTCTTTTCCCTGATATAAGCCATGGGAATGCAAAAGCAAAATATAAAGTAAAATCTACAACTGGTTCTTGGTTTTGGAATTGGTTAAATTCTTTTAAACTTATTTCTGTATAATTTATTTCATTTTGTTTAGATGTGAAGTATCTTTGATATTCACCTAATTCATAATTTTCCTTAGTTGGGGTTGAATTATATTGTGTTGGGGGTTTTGGTGGAGTATCATCTACTCTTAAATTTTGATTTTGAGCATACACATCAGGTACTAAATATAAGTTAGCTTCTGCGTTATAAGACCCAACTGCTCCTTCTTCTGCATCTTCTGTTCTATTGGTATTAGGGACTATAATTTCCTTTATTGGTGGGTCGTTTGGGTTTTTACCAGTATAGTATTTACCACTAGAGGTTTTAAAATAATATCCTACATATTCTTTAACAGAATTAATATAAACAAATTCTGTTCCATTAGTATATAAATCCGTTGTTGTTTGTGATTTTGGAAAATACATTATTTATTAAATTTTTGAAATAATTCTATTAATTCTTTTTGTGGGAAAACATCACTTTTATCTGTTCTATAAGAATTATGAGTAAAAGTTCCTCTATTATTGCTAAAAGCAGTTGATGCTACTCCTTTACCTTTTTGAGGAAATTGTTCATAAAATCCATTTCCTCCACTATATCTTGATCCCATAGTAATATTTGGATATGCGGTTTGAACTTGTTTCATTACTTTTTCTAAAGCAGCTAACTGTTTTTTTGTATATGAATGGTAAAGACCATATCCTTTATAATCTCCTGTTTTTACAACTTTACCACTACTGTTAATTTTGTAGGGCTGTGCTACTGGGATATCAGGTTGACCTTGTTTTAGTTTTTCATAAGAATAAGTTTTATCACTTTGTACAAATGTAGAATTTTCATTAAAAAATGAATTTGATCTATTTCTTCCTTTAACTTTTATATACCCTAATGCAACTAATTCTACAGAAATTGTACTTTTTTGAAGATAACTATTACCTGATCTTTTAGACCCAATATGGTTACCCCAATACTTTAAAGGAAATAGTTGTTCTGTATTACCCGCTCTGTCTATAATAAAGTGAGTTGAAACATGAGTACTCTTTTTACTCCAACTGTTTTCTATAATAGCTTTAGCTCCACCTAATCCTGCTGTATGGTGTACTACAAATTGAATTTTAGGGGTTTCTTGGGGGTAGTACATTAACCCATTATTTGATTTAGCTTTTAATGAATATCCAGAGGTTAAAGTTTTAGCTAATTTTTCATCCCCTGTAAATTCTACAGGTATAACATTATTTTGGCCTGGTGGGACAAAAATTTCTTTAACAGGAGATACTTTTCTTTTTTTAGGTTGGGATGTTACAGGTTGTGAAATAGTAGTTAAATTAGTTACCCACCTATTATCACTTACTTCATGATTTATCCCATCAATAACAAATTTTAAGGCATTTGGGTAAGAAGCAGGTAATGATCTTTGGTTAACTTTTAATTTATTATAAATTTTTATTCCTCCTAACCCTTCAAAAGCTAACCCTAAAGTTACAGGAATAAATCCTGTTGTACCTGTTGTTATATCTTCAGTATCATATTGATATTGGTCTAAAGTAGTTTTGAAGTTTTTAAAAGTATTATATCCTCTTTCTACAAATCCAGGATTATCAGAACCATACCAGTACAAGGCATCTGCTGTCCCCACTGCTTGATCTACAAATTTGGTTTTAAAACCTTGCCCTCCAGAAATACTACCAGTATAAGTTCCCGCCCTTTTAGCTTTTCTTCTTTGTCTTAAAATCTTTTCTCTTTCACTTCTAGATACATCTACTTCTATTTGTTTAGTTCCTGTTCCCCCAAAACCATCAAGTAAATACGATGGGTAATCATTTAATTTTTCACCATCTTCCATAACATCAATTCCAGCATTAGCAACTAGTTGATCAATTTCAACAATAGAATCTACAACTTGATCATACAAGGCATCATCAGACATATTAGTTGTTCTTGAATTCCAAAAAGAAGTAAAGTCAGTACCATAATTTTTAGCATAAGTTTTATAGTTCCAATTATACGAAGGGGGGACTAATTGCCAAGTACTTTCTTTTTTAAATATTTCAAATTTTTCTCTATAATATTTTTCTTCTGGTGTTTCAGCAGCTTCTGCAGTGGGTGGGACATATTTTGATAATGGACCATTTACATGAATATTTTCAAATCTATTTTTTAATCCTCGGTTCCAATTTTTATACCCAACAGCATCTAAAGCATTAGTCTCAGAACCCGCAGCTGTAGCCCCAATAGTTATTTGGGACATTAATTTAGGAGTAATTTTGGTTTGAAAATTAAAGTCTGTAACAAATGAAGATCCCGAATTAGGAGTATATCCTATTATATTAAATTCTACTTCTTTATTTTTATAGGGATATACTACTTCATATCCCGTTATTGGGTTTTCATCTAAAAAATAAATTTCTCTATCATTTTTTATACTAAGTGTAAGTTCACAAACATTACCCATACACCTATTTACACCACTAAGGATTTTCTGCATAAAATTAAATAAATCTAATTCATTTCTTTCATTTTTATTTGATTGTAAGGTTTTTGATATAAAATTAAAATTAACATACATATTCATTAATTTTCCATAATAAACATTATTTTTTTCTACTACAAAATCCTGTAGTTTACCAAATGAAGGTAAATTAATGCTGTCTGTAATGCCTAAGTCTTCAGTATATACCGGTTTAAATATAGCAATTGAAAGATCTAAAGGTATTAAATTAGGTTCATAATTAATTCTAGTAGATGAAGGAGATTTAACAAAGGTAATTGCTGATTCATTAACAGTATTTGATGAACCTCCATTATCAATTCTTAATATTACATTATTTTCTATTATTTTTAATAATTCTCCAAACCTAATATAATAACGTGAGGTTGGTGGGATTTTTTTTCTATTTATATTAGCATCAGCTTCAGCATTAGAAGCATTATAGGCACCTACAGCATTAGGAAGAAAATAATAATTTTTACTATTTTGTAACTTTTGAAGAAAAAAAGTTTCTACTTGTTGTGCTATAAAAGAAGATAATCTATCAGATCCTAAATTTGTTATTACAGAATTAGTTTCTACTTCGGATTCATCTACATCTTCAGTTTTAATTTCATATATTTTTTGTAGTTTTTCTTTCCTTAGTTTTTGGTCCGCAGAAGATATAGGTGGAGATGGTACAATAACTTGTAATGATTCTATTACACTTCCTACCGTAACTAAATTTACTGTAATATCATAAGTATTATCCGCATTTAATGACCAACTAAAATTATTAACTTTTCCAAAAAATCCTTGATAGTTTCCTCTATAACGGTCTACATACCCATTTATAGTTTGTAACATTTCTCGTTGGCTTGGTGTTTTACTTGAAAACCAGGAATTTTCTATAATAGTAGATTCTACATTTTTTACAACAGGAGTATTATTTATATCTACAGATTCTATATATTTATCCCAACCCCATTCTAACATCATTAGATGGCCTAAGTTTAAGTATAAAATTTCAATTATACCAAATTGGAATTTATTAAAAGCTTTTAAAGTAACTGTTGCCTTTCTAATAGAGCCTCTATTTACAGATTCAACAGATATATTAGTAATTCCAGGTACAGGTTGTAAACCTCTACTATTACCACCCATCCCACCATACATTGCACTGTTGCTTCCTTGCCAACTATTGTTGTTTCTTATACCACTTCTAGTATTATATATTGCAGGTTTTGTCTGAGTTGTTACTGCATTTTTTCCTGTTCCTGTAGTCGTTTGTTCTGCTCCTTGTGTTAAGGATTGCATAGTATTAAATAGTACATAATTTTTAGCTAAATTTGTACCTAATAATGAATCAATATCAGTATCAGTAAGATAACTTTCAGTTTCAAATTTTTGTAAATCTTTTAATCTTTCACTACTANTTAAACTTGTACCAGAAGCTAATTTTATCCAAGAACTTTTATTATTTAATAAATTTAGTACTTCAGGAGTTCTTTTAATAGAACTTTCATTATACCCAGCACCATGGATTAATTGTCTAAGTTTAACTTGCTCAGCAATTAATGGTTTTATTGGTTCCCCTATTAAATTTCCCATAACTAGTTTTCATTTAATTGTTGATAATCTAAAATTATAGCCCCGATATTCCCAGGAATTCTAATTTGTACTCCCAAAGGTGGAAACATAGAATTTTGATTAAATTGAGGATTAGCAATTGATATTACCCACCATAAACTAGAGTCATTATAATAAGTTTGTGCTAAGATGTCAAATCTATCTCCTTCATCTGTATAAGCATAGATATCTTCAAAGCTTAATGGAATGTCTGGATATTTAACTGAGGCCTTATATCTTTTTCCTGTTAATGTTTCTCTGTCCGGTATTGTTGTATATCTTCCCATTATGTAAATGCATTTATAGTAGCTTGTAAAGCATCTTGCCCTTCTTTACTTCCAATAAAGGCATTAGCTACTTCTTTATCTTCTAATTGTTTAGCATTTATATAATTGTCGCCAAAATATCCATTACTCAAGGCAATATATTTTTCTGGTCCAAAAGTTTCTAGATCACCTAGGGTACCGGGACCATTTTGGTTTTGTTCAGCAAATATATTTTTCTGTACATTAGGTACAAAATTATGAATAGGTATAAAATTAAATCCTGAAACTTTTATCATAAAGGGTAGTTCTTTTACACTTTGGTCTGATTTTGTTGCACCAGTATTTGATGTCTCATTAATTGCTATTTCCCATGGTGATTCCATAGGTACAGTATAATTAATTCCTGTCATGATTCCAACCTGGTTAAAAAGGTACCCTCCTACTGTTAATTCTATTAAGTTACCCCTCATATACCCATCTGCAGAATAATCAGGAGCACAAACTGAAGCTAAGTAATTTAATTTTTGATACATGGGCATTAATTCTTGCTTTGATTGAGCTGCTACAGTCCACGATAAATTAAATTTTCTATCAAACCCCTGGTAGTTGTATAAATTTTCTGCTCTACCTGCAAATTTTTGGGATGACCAATCAGCTGTGTATGAATCATCCATACTATCTATAAATGCCCTAAAATGAATATAAGTTTTTAATGAAGGATTATCATTATCAATTACACCAATTCTAAATTTACATAAGTCATTTATTGGTTTGTTTGTATCAACATTTAATGATTTATAAAGAGGTAAAGCATTAATTTTATCTAATGCTCCATTATTACCACTAACATAACTTCTAGTTTTATTTTTAGCACCAGCATCTCCTAAATTTACTCTTTGTTCATATCTATTAGTAGGAATAGTATAATCTGGGGCCGTAGCTGTTTTATCATTAGTTTTCCTTCTAAAATCTTGTAATATTTCAGTTTGGGGATATTGATTATTATCGTCACCTACAACTACACTTCCTGATCCCTTAGCTACCATTAATTGATTATAGGTAAGAGATGAACCTAAACCTTTAACAGTAGGCATTGATTGAAAACTACCCGTTTGATATACACTTTGACCTACACTACTAATAAATCCAGGGCTAAAATTATTATTAGTAATTGAAAATTGATTATTTAAAAGATTTATTAAGGGTGTGTTTGTAGATCTAGAATATTGACCTGTTACAGTTTTAGACCCTGAGGCTTCTATATCACCAAAATAAGTACCTCCTCTAAAATTAAATGGTAAATTATCTGGTACTCCATTATTATTAGTATCTACACTAAATGATTTTTTTCCAAATACCTTATAATTAAAACCAAAATCAGTGCTTGGAGTTTTACCTGTGTTGAAAAAACCCGACGTACTTAAAATAGAATTATTAATACCTGTTCTTTGATCTGAAAGTGCTTTTATTGTTGTTTTTCCTACTCCTAAAGTTGATCCTGGGCCTCCTGAATACTCATATAATACATCATTAGTATTAGTTGTGTTTTGATTTTTAGATAAAAATTGACTTAACCTACTAGATACTATACCCGTATTTTTTCTTTCATCAAAAGCTGTAGTGTCAAAATATATAGGATTAGATAAAGGTAAACTTTCTCCGGTTAAAAAACTAAATATTCCTCCCACATTACCTCTAGAGGCTGCTTCACTTGTATCAAAAAATGGGTTTATACCTTGTTTAAGTAAATGTCCTCCTATGGGGTTAACCGCTGCTTGTAGTAAAGTAGAGGTTGGTAGGTAAATACCGTTATTTAATGGTAATCTATTATTTGGTGCTTTAGTTCCTCCAGGTGTAGCTTGAATATTAACACCTGTTTTAGATAGTACTTCTTGTTTAACTGTAAATAAAAGTCCGTTTGGAGATTTTAGATCAGTAAACATTTTTGTTAATCTTGAAACATCTTTAGCAATAGTTTCAGGTAATAATTGACCTCCTCTTAATATAAAATCATTAAACTGTCGATTTTGAACGCTACTCCCAATATCACTATCATTAAACCTTCTTGATGGGAGGTTTTCTAGTTCATAGGGTTGGCCACTCGCATTAGTATTACGAGGTCCCGCTCCTCTTCTATCATACCCATATTGGGCTGTGTTGTAAGTAGAAAGGTCTGTTTGTATGGTTAATAACCTAGGCAATTATTTTAATTACCTGTGTTATCTGAAGCTCTAGGAGTATCAACTACGTAATTTTGATAAGTTCCTAATTCAAATGTATTATTAACAGGAATTACCCCATTTCCTTTTAGTGGTGCAGCTGGTTGCTCTCCTCTTAGTGGGGTTAATGAACTCCCTTTGTTTTCTAATCTGTCTAATAAAGGCATAATTTTAATTTTTAATGGTTAATTATTTTGTTATAAATATTATTATTGTATAGAATATGCACCCATGTCTACAGCAGTTCCTAATTTTACATCATTCATTTTTATTACTGGTGATGGTGGTTTTTTATTAAGTGATGCTTCTAATAATCTTTCTAGTTTTGCTGTATTCATATTAGTTGGGGGTGATGTAGTATTAAGCATTTGTTGAGGATCTTTAGTAGCTATAAGGAAATCTTCTGGTGATGTGGTAATTAAATCACCACCAGGTCCTATTACCCCATCTTCTATCCCAACACTTTTACCTAGACCCTTAAGAGCATTATTACCTTGTGATGCTTCAAAATCTACTTTACCAAATGAATCCCCAAATGGATTTAAAAATCCTAATAAATCTTGGGTATAACCTACTATTGTTGAAACAATACCTGCTGCTACTGATAGTACATTTAATATGGGAGATAATGCTGTTCCTAAATCAACAAAAACTTGTTTTAATTCCGCCATAGCGGCATTCATTTTATCTTGTGCTGATTTTTGTTCTAATCTATTTGCTAATTCATCTTTACCTAAGGCACGTAATTCTTTAGCTGATTTATTCATTGTTTCTTGGTTAAATAACATATCAGCAACTTGATCAGCACTCATACCCATTGCTCCTGCTAAAGCCTCTTGTTGGATAACATTCAATTTACTAAAGTCTTCAAATGAACCCATTTGTTTAGCTAATTCATTTTGAAGTGTTACTTGATCACCAGTTAAAGCAGCTGCTCTTGCTCTTTCAAGATTTAAATCCCTACCAAGCAACATTTCTGCTTCCATTTCTTTTGTTATAGAACTTTCAAAATCCAAAAGTGTCTTTCCTGCTGCTGCTATTGTACTCATTTCAGTACCTAATAAACGAGCATTTGTAACTGCTTTTGCTATTTCAACAGTGTTACCCCCAAAATTAGCTCTTATTTGACCAGTTACTTTACCTGTATCTTCAAGTACAGCTCTTAAATCAACTTGAGTTCCTGCTTGTTGTTGTAATTCATAACTTGCAGCAAGAATATTTTTATAATTATCTTCAAAATTTACCCCAGTTGCTTCGGCTGCTGCTGCTAAATTACCAGCAGCTTCTTCTCCAATTTTTAAAGTATAAGTTAATTTAGTCATACTGACTAAAGTTTCTCCACTAAATTCTGTTATAAAACCAAATTGTTTATTTACTTTAGTTATATTTTCAAGTACTTTTGTACCTGTAATACCCATTTGGTAGTTAGATCTTGTTGCAGCTGATATGTTGGATGAGAATTTTCTTGATTCATTTTTAGTCATCATCATTGAACGGCCTAATTCCTTAGTCTGTTCATCTGCTTGCATCATTCCCTTAACTAATTCAGCAATAATTGCAATAGGGCCTAAGGCTTTAGTTAATGCCTTACCCATAGTACCAATCATTTTACCTGCTACTTTGAGTTGTTTACCCATTGGGGACATTCCTTTGCCCGCTGCACCTGCTAAATCTTTTGCTTTTGCAGTTCCAGCTTTCATAGCATCATCAATACCAAGCATCTTACCAAATTTACCACCACCTACTTTATCTAAAACACCTTGAAGTCCTCCTAAAGATTTCCCAGCAACTCCCATGTTTTTGCCCGTAGCTTCTTCTAATTCTTCTCTTTTTTTAAGTTCTTCATCTAGCTGTTTAAGTATACTGTCACTATCTTCCTTTTGACCTTGGATGGTTGCTAAAGTAGCTTCTGCAAGGCTTAATCTTTTTTCTTCAGCTGAAGTTAATTTATCTCCAGCTTCTTTTTTCTCATTAAGTAAATCAATTTCTCTTTGAACTCCCTTTTCTGAACTCTCATATAAATCTTTACTAGCTTTATATTTTTGTCTTAAAATCGAAAGGTCTTTTTCATTTAATTCTATTATACCAGCTTGGTCATTTTGTAATTTTTGAGCTATTGATGTTAATTCTCTAAATGCCTTAGTTGAGTCTCTTAATCCCGATGATGTTGCAGTTACTTCATCTAATGTTGCTTTAAATGCTCCAACTAAACCATCTAAATCACTACTAATGCTTTTAACTCGTGTTTCTACACCTTCTAATGCATCATTTAACTTTTTAGTTTCAGCTGATGCTGCTGCAATTTTAGAAGGATCTAAACCAGCGAAAGGGTTTGATTCACCTAATTCTTTGTATAATTTTGCTATACGGTCTAGTTGTTTTTGGATTTCCTTTGGTGTAGCCATTAATACTTATTTTATTATAAATATTAAAAAAAGCAACTATTTGTAGCTGCTTTTATTTTGATATGATTTTGATGCACTTTTAAATGCAGGAGCATTAATTTTACCATCATCTCCTACTAATGAAGTTTTACCTGAAGTTTGTGCCACTTTTTGTGCTTTATTTTTTTCTTCATAAAAATTAGATATTTGTTTAAAAGTAAACTTACGTAACCATACAGGCATGTTATATACTGTATGATAATCGTACCCACCTTTACCATGAAATAGTATGGAATGTATTTGGGTAAATAACCCAACTCTAAATTGAGGAGCTATTTTAGAGCTCAGGCCAAAAAAAGCTAATCCCTATTGGGATAGCTACCTCCTTCCCATCTTCGTCTATGTAACGAAGGTCTACATCTGGTTGTGTGTCTCTAAGATGTTTTCTTAAAGCCTTAGAATCTATAGCTAGTAAAAAGTTATCAACAAATTCTCTAATTTCTTTAGTTCCTGATTCTCCATTAACGGATGTAATAATATATTTTAATCTTGTACTTAATTCAGGGGCAGCATTTTTATTAATCTTCTTTAATCCTTCTAATTCTCTATCTATTTTAATCTCATCCCCTCCAGTTAAAATTTTATATGTAATCGGAGTTTTTGTATGAGGAAGAACAAATTCAAATTCATTTTTACCAGGGGTAATTAAAGATTCATCAAATTCTTTATTTTCTAAAGAGGATAAATCAACAACTTTTTCTTCTCCCCTATAAGTGAATTTATATTCAGCACCATAACCTAATACACGAGTAGCAACTAATACTGCATTTTTATCTCCTAGTATTAAATCTTGTTGTTTAACTCCTTCTGTTAATATTACAGAGTCTAGTAATTTATTTAATACTGTTCCTTTTTGAATATAGGATTGATTAGTTAAAATATCTTCTTCCTTAGCGGTCATATATTTTAATTCTATTTTACCACTAGAAAGTGGATGGTCTTTTGGGTATAGTAAACCTTTAGAGGGTAATTCTATTTCTTCACTTGGGAATTTAAATTCAGCCATAATCTTTATTTAGTTAAAACGTTTTTATCGTTGATACATATTAAGATAAAAAAAAGCTCGGCCGAAGCCAAGCTATTTTTCAAATTAGGGGTGGGTAAAATTTTTAGAAATTTAATATACAATAATCTGGTTGTACAGTCATTGTAATTTCTTGAGCAGCATTTTCAGTATCCCAGTTAAAATCTCCAAATGAAGCTTCTGTAATCATTGCTCCTTTGATGATCCATTCTGATACGATATCACCTACAGGTCCTAGTACATTGATTGTAAGATCTTTCTTGTAGAAATCACTATAACCATCTCTACCAGTTACTGATTCGTGGTGTAATCTAACCCATTCCATTACTGATTGTGCACCAGATGGAGTAATAGGATCAAATAATGTAAACTGGATAGTACCCCAAGTTGTTTTACCTTTCACAAAACGTTGAACGTTAATATGATTTAAAGGTACTGTTCCTTGTGATACAGTTACAGCTCCTACACCTTTCATAATGTAAGCAGGGAATCCATCCACAAAACAAATAAATCTATTCTTTTGTTTTGGTTCAAATGCTGTGAAAAATATTTCGTTTGGGTTTAATACTGCCATTTTATTTTCTTATTTTATTATAAATATTTATCTTTTTAGTTTTTATGCTGGAAATGTTGCTCCAGTTGGTAATACATTGAAATCTAATAATATAAATTCAGCTGTTCTTGTTGGTTGTAAAAATATTTGTCCAATTAACTCATTTCTATCAATTACATCTGGTGTATTATTAGTTTCATCCATTACTACTTTAAATGCATACAACCCTTGTCTTTGTTGAACACTTTCTAAGTATGGATTTACTTGTGTCAAGAAATTTTGTCTCGTTGCAATTGTATTCTGTTCAAATACTAAATTATCTGCAATTTGAGAGATAAAATTCTTAAGTGTAATTAGCAATCTACGTACATTTACTCTATCAAGTGCCGAAGCAGCTTTTTGTAATGTTTTTTGTCCAAATACTACAACTCCTTGTTGTGGGAAGGTTGCGATTGGGTTTACATTAGCTTCATATAAAGTATCTCTATTTGTAGAAGTTAATTTTCTTTCAGCTCTTACTACTTGTCCCATTCCTCCTCTAGTAATACCTGCTGGTGCAAACCATGGATCACTTGAAGCATCTGTAAAGGCATATACACCTGGGATAAACGTTGAAGCTGGTATGAATACTAATTGTCCTGAATTTGGATCAATTGTTTGTAACCATGGCCAGTATGTAGCTGTATAGCTATTATCAATTCCTCCTGCTTGTGTTGTTACAGCATTTATTTGTGAGTTATATCTTACTAAATCTATTACAGCAATATTATCTCCTCTTGAAATTGCATTATTTACTACAGTAGTAATTTGAGCTGCATTATCTTGATTAGTTAAACCAGGTACTGACATTACATTATATTGGTAATCATCTTGACTTGCTAACAATGCAAGTGCATTGTTATAATCAGATCCTGCTAATCCTTGTGAATCGATATTATTAATATTTTGGTAAAAATTAGCTGCTCTACCTGTTGGTATATTTTTTCCAACAGCTCCATTAAAAGAACCTGATACCATTTGTGGTAACGAGGCTGTGTATTCGCTTTTAGCTGATCCATCATTATTAAAATAATTTGGAGTAGGTAAATTTACAGATTTTACTCTTACGTAACTAGAAATTTGTGGGAATGAACCTGATTCTTGTAAGAAAGTGTCTGCTCCTTCTGTTATTAATGTTGTTGAAATATCACCAATTGCTCTTGAAATATAATTTGGAGAAAATGGGTCTAATGAAATATTATTATAAGTTTCTAATATTGATTTACTATTATTATTGTCATTACCACGTCTAATTCCTAATGAAAATACTCCTGAAGCTGTGTTAGAGCTTAAAATTTCCCATCTTAAGTTATTAGTTGAACCACTTGTTAAAGCACCGTTTGGTAATTCTCTTCCATCCGTATCAGATCCAAAAGGAAATACATTATTCATTATTTCTCCTTCAGTAAGTGTTTCTAAAGTAAACGCATTTTCTCTTTCTAAAGAAGCAGCTGTTATAATAAAAACTGGATCTTGTCCACTACCTCCTATATCAGCATTA
>JGI24540J26637_10000830_pt1 | contig 13327 bp, 11 predicted proteins | sample NorSeaMetagenome_FD_26637 | JGI IMG/M metagenome (IMG submission 26637)
CCTCCTTCTCCTCCCCTCCCCCCCCTACCCCACTCTCTACCTTTATTTCACGGTACTCCTCCTCGAAGGCTTCGGCGATGAATTTCCCCACGTCTCCCTCGACGACTTTCTCCACCTTCACCCCCCCCTCCCCTTTCACCTTTCTTTTGACCTTGAGTTTATCGTGCACCTTTTCCACCGCTTTCTCCCCCTCCACACGCTTTCTTGATCTCGGCGCAGGAGAGTGGACCATTGGCTTCTGCTGGATGATGCCGACTTCGGCAGGAGGGATTGGTGGTTTCTTGATCTCCTCAATCGCCTTCTTCTTAACCTCTCTCACCTCTCTCACAACCCCCTTTTTGACCCCACGCTGACACCCAGACCATCCTGTTTGTACCGCCTTGTCTAATCTCGCCCCCCAACCCCCCGTTGTTCCTCTGACCGCATCACACACCTCCTCCAAGAACCTGACGATGGACGAGGCGACAAGCAGAAGGATGTTAGTTACAGTGCTATGCAATATTCGGTCCTTCTCTCCTCCCCCCCCCTCACCTGGTGCTCTCAACCTTGCATTTGTTTTCCAGCCTCACGACCTCGTCCATACATCTGAGCCTCGCCTCCAGGACCTTTACATGATACCTTTCCCTAATCTCTGCCAACCTTAGCTCAACCATATCCTGTTCCTGTTCCTGTCCTTCTCCTACCATCGTCTCTCTCCTCCCTCCCCTTGCCATTCCTAACCACCACGGTCCCCTTCCTTCCCAACCCCCCCCACGTCTTCCCTTTAACTCGTCCCTTCTTCTCCTCCAGTAGCTTCTCCTCTCCTCGTCTCCTTTCCAAAATTTCTCTTTTCCCCCTTCACTCCTCCGATCATCTTGATCTTTAACTTTTCTCCTCCCTCCTAAAAACACAGTCCTCGCCTGCCTTAGGCGCTCCTCAGCATAGACGGACAGAACAACCAGTTCGTCACCGTCCGATTCGTAAAGCAAAAAGGACATCCAGTAACTGCTGTTATGATGGTGACAAGGAGCAGAGAATCAAAAGTTACCGTCAAGTCAAAACTACTTTTGTCTTTGGTTGCCGAAGCGCTGCTTCTCAAACTAAAGGAGGTCCTATGTTTCAGTGGTGTTCTGCTTGTTTTTTTGGGGGTAAGTAAAGTTGGAGGAGAGGGGGAGATCAAGGATGCCAAGGGGAGGAAATCCCTATTCGCAGGCGAGGTGGCAGAATGAATATGCGTATGACGGGGTTTGGGCTAAAAAAACGTGGCAAAAATAACGGACGCGATGTCCCAAAATAAAAAAAACTGACAGGCAGAGGGGGCGCGCATGGTTTCACTGAAGTTGAGGCCTCAGTTTCGTAACTCGACCTTTCCACATTTCCTCTTCACTATTTGACTTTCGGTGGATATAAATTAAGTGCAGCCAGATTGCACCCTATTTCCTATCACAGCAGAACTAACAATTTGACACTTTGAGGTGTTAAACAAAAAGGTCTTGCCTTACCTGCCGTGATAAACCCCCCACCCCCCGCCTTGCAGTTTTATCCTCTCTGCACGCAGTTTTCAACATCAACTAGGTATTCTACCTTCCAGAAGACCCCACTTCCACACCGTTTCATATTACCGGGTACAAGTTCGTTGCAAATCACACAGGAACAACCCTTTTTTTGATTCACACGGTCCTCCACCTGCTGCTTGATTGCTTTTCGGCATACAAAAGTTTAGTTGGGAACAAGAAGTGCAAGAAATGGAGCACCAGACTTCCAATTCAGACCAAGACTGCAACTATGAGGCCGCATTGTCCTCTGGAGCAGAAGTTTCTTTTGGCATGCTAAGAACTCTGCGACCTTCATCCCCCAAACCAAGTGAAAACGGCGAGGAAGAGAAGAGGGAAGAGAGGATAAAGAGAGGAAGTAAAGGGATGAAAAGTCTCAGACGGTAAGACTGTGGATGTTGTCAGAAAGTTTACAGACACTCAGATTCAACTGCAACCTCTTCTTCCCTTTAGCCTTTAGCAACCTTTAGCGCACTCCTCGCCATTCCTCACCCCACTCCCTTTCTTTTCACCCCCCAAAAGCTTCTCAGCGAGACGGCGACCCTCTTCAAGAAATATGTTTTCAATGTCTCCTCCCTGAGCAAGCTCGTCGTATTTTGGTTTCAAATTTTGAGGACCACTCCCTGACTTTCGACGTGAAAAAATACAAAATATCGAAATACTCGAAACGTTTTGAAGACGCGGCATTAGAGTCAATGTACAGGGTAACGCACCTCAGCAAGACGACAAGAGCTATGTCCCTTGGCTTTTTCCTCTTTGGCATCGCCACCCTCGTTTCTGCCACTGTAGACGCCTTCGTCGGTTTCCACAAGGACGATGCTTTAGCACTCCGGTGGACCCTCTCCTTCCGTGCATTAATTTTTTTGATCAGCGCCTCAGCCTCCTTGTACTTCAAAAACAAACAAACCCCTAGTTTGGAAGACATGTACTTCAAAGCCCCGGCCATTTGGTTTGCTTGCAATATAACGACCGTCGCAATGTACACAGTTGCGTCAGGAACGGGATCACACTGGGGTTCCTATTCTATCATTTCACCCGGGGAAGACTTATCGTCCTACAAATGCAATGTACAAGACGACGAAGATTGTATCTTTGCATACTACTTTCTCGCAGGACGATGGTCTCGAGCCAACACCATGCTTTTTATCAGTTTGACGATATGCTCAAGTGGTATGGACGCACTTCACGCTATCCTGGCAACCGCAGAACATTTTTTCTTTTGTTTCATTGGAGCTCTCATTTTAATTGTCTCCAACGACAGCGACAGAGACTGGGGTGACATAATTTCAGGTGAGATCGGACGAGGAGCGAAGCGACAGCAAAAGGATTACATCGCCTGACTACATAACTAACAACCTTCCACTCGTTGTTTCGCTCCTCGCCTCATCCCTCATCCCAACCATTTTCCCGACTCACTTCGCTCATCGCAGTATTTTTCACCCCCGAGGCTGCTTACTATGCTCTGCTGACCTTGATTTGCGTCGTAGGGAGGCTTAAGGATGAGAGGAACGACAGTAAGTAGTTCTAACAAAATATGAGCGCGCTGTGATGACACGACATTGCAAAAATATGAGCTCACCCAGCCTACGTCACTAACACACCAACGCACTCATTATGGCTTTTCGCACTCAAATCTTAGGGGACCAATACCTGAACGAGCTCGCAAAAAATTTCGACACTAAACGCAAAGACGAGCTCATAAATGCAATGCTTCCCTCAGAACTTGCCGAGAAGATGAAGAAGAACCATTCAGAAATCATCAACAAGCACCAGTCAGTCTCTATTCTTTTCTGTGCAATCTCCGAGTTCGCCTCCCTCTGCGAGCATCTCTCCGAAATGGAGCTCGTAAAGCTCGTACACCTTGTTTACTCCGTATTCGACAATTTAGTGGCCACTCACTCGGTTTACAAGGTTGAGGCTATTGACAACGTCTACATGTGCACGGCTAATTGTCCCCAGGAAGACCCTGACCACATCATTCACATTGCCACCATGGCTTTGGCTATGCAAAAAACCATAGCACAAAGAATCTTCACCATATCTGACACAAAGGACATCAAGATCAAGGTAAAAATCGGTCTCCACACTGGGGATGTTGTAGGAGCGGTTGTAGGGAAGAAAACCTGGTCTTATCACCTCTTTGGAGACGCCGTCAACACCACCTCGAGAATGTGCTCAACCTCTACGGTCTCCAAGATCCAAATGTCTCTCCCTTTCAAGCTTGCATTGGATGCAATCACGATCGAAAGTTTCTGCAAAAAATCTGGATTCCCCCATACCGAAATTGTCGACCGTGGTGAGATAAATGTCAAGGGGAAAGGTCTGATGCGAACGTTCTTTCTAGAGAACAGACAACCCGACGCGATCCAGAGCAAGAGAACATCAATTAACCTCAACAAGACGAACGACGAAAACATTAAGGCACTCAATCTCCTCACTTCTAGTAGGTTCAAGAACGCCTCTTCTCTTGATTTCATCAAATGCAAACTTTTCTCTCTCAAATTCTACGCAGATATTAAAGGCAAAGATAGAGACGAAGTTTCGAGCGATCCCCGCTCAAGTGGCGAGTCAGATTCCGGCATTATGACTCCCCCGCCAGTTGGTTCTCCCAACTCTTCGTCAAAGAATCTTGGCAGCGTTTTGGACCAGGCGTTCAAGTTCAAGCCTGTATTGCCGAATTTGCCTGCAGTGCAGAAGTCGCGCTCCCCAGCAGTCGTCCCCATTCTCCCATCCTCTGTCTCGGCTGCCGAGAAGTCAAGGTTATTTGATTCCCAGGTTGAAAATCTGAGCGAAAGCGAGGATTCTGATAGGGCCAGTTTTATGCGCAGTGGAATAGATTCAATGCATAGTGGACTAGACTCAATGGTGTCAATGAGGTCGATCAGGTCAAGTGCATCATCAGTCCTCAAATCTTTAGCTGTGACTGCTTCCATAATATTCACCAGGTTCGGCCACGAATCAAATGAGCAAAACTTGCCGGAGCGAAGAATTTGTCGAAGTGGGGGGGACAACTTCAGTTCTGGCCGTCACGATTCCCGTAGGGACCATTTCTCTGCGCTCTCGCCCGAGACAACTGCAAGAGAACTTGAAAAGTCCTTCAAGCGCCATTTCAATAATATCAACATGGAACACACTCAAGACCTATCAATTTATGTGGCAGCGATTACAGCAATCATTTGCGCACTTGCTGGCTTGATCCTTGAAATCGACGACGAGCTGCTTTACTTTCCTCTCGTTTTGTCGCCTCTTATCAGCGTGACTTTTTGCATACTTGCCTTAAAGAAAAAGAAATTCTTCGAGCGGGAAATGCAAAAAGTGCAGGTTGTCTTTGCGATACTCTTATTGGTCATGTTTGACTTATTCATTATTGCTGCTTCTCGCGGTGGTAGGGGCTTCAGAGGTTTCGAGATCCATTTGATCATCATTGTGGGAGTAACGTACACTTTCCGTATACGTGCAACTTATATGTACCTGTTCAACACATTAACTCTCGTTCTCTACACGCTTGCAATGGTCGCCCCCCACTTCATGAGTTCTGACCATGAAACACAAATTTTAGACGTCGTGGGAAGCCTAGTCACCACGACAATGTGTACTTTCTCGTGCAGTATTTGCGCCTATACGCGCGAGCTGAACGTAAGGAGGGATTATTTAATCAGGAAGGATCTTCTCCTCGAGAATATAAGCACCAGGGCCATGCTAAGAAACATGTTTCCCAAGAAGGAGCACAGCGAGCAGCTTATGGCGAAAAAAATTCCTCTCGAAGTCCTGGAGAATGTTACTCTCCTCTATTCCGACATCAAAGGATTCACAAACCTAGTGGCAAAGATGGATCCCTACCTACTCTGCACTTACCTCGACGCTCTCTATTCCAAGTTCGACAAAAACATCGACAAGTATGGCATATACAAGCTCGACACAATCGGCGACGCTTTCGTAGCGATCATTGGTGCCAAAGACGACGAAAATAAATTCAAGGAGTCAGGCGCTGTACGCATGACGAAATTTGCTTTTGACATGATACACGACATTACCGAATTCTGCGAAATAAATAATCTCGACCTGGCAATGCGCATTGGCATCCACAAGGGCACAGTTGTTGGATCAGTGGTCGGGAAGTTAAAGCCGAGATACCTTACCTGGGGAAAGGACACTATTATCGGAACCAAGTTGGAGTCATCGGGGGAGCCCAATAAAATTCACATTTCATCTGCTGTTAGGGAGGAACTCCTGCGAGGTCGAGTAGACTGGGTGATAACGCCGAACTTTCGAGCAATGAATACAACTTTCAACGCCGAGAGTAGCAACAGTGAGAACCAAAAGCAATATAACCCTGACGACAAAGACGAGGCCGAAGATGAGATCAAACTTCCCTTCTACAACGACGCTGACAAGGATGATGGAAGTGGTACTAAAACATACAACTATTCGTCCATGCAGAACCCCCTCAAGACCATATCTACGTTCTTTGTGGAAAAGAAGGAACATTCAGAATAGATCGTTACCTCACACGCTTCATACACCTTAGATACTTCACACACACACACGCGCGGCACATACATGCTTTGTATCAATATAAAGTTACTAATTAAAGACAAAAAACTTTATTGAATAAAACAGGTTGATTGGCGTTACCGTGTCGCAGCTTTGTTTTTCCCCCTTTCGGCCTTCCTCGCCCGAACTCTGGCAAGGATATCAGCAGAACTTCCCATTGATTTGCTCCCGTACGTGTTGTCGCCTGTGCTCTCAGTTGACAGGCTTGGTTCATCGAAGAAGGCTCCTCCTCCTCCTCCTCCGCTTTTCTGGTCCATGAGCAGGGAGCGTCTACGCAGAGGCGAAAGAGGTGCTTTGGCACTTCCTGCCTTGGTTGAGGTCTTGATCCCCATTTTCCTGTTATTCCTGACCCTCGTGAGAATGTCCTCAACCGTCGACCTTCCGTTGAGGGTTTGACTTCTACCCAAATCTCCGTCAATCGAGCCATCACTGGAGACGACAGGCTCAGCTTGAGCTGCAACTGACATGCGAATTTTCAGGGTTCCGCTTTTTTCCGTCCTGAATCCGAACTTGCTGAGGAAACTCGCCCCTCCCATATCAGCAGGCATCTCAATGCTTCTAAGGTCGTGCAGACGGTACGCTCCCCCGATGAAGAAGTTCCTCATTTCGCTCCTTATTCCACCCCTGGGAACCCACAACTTCACGTCCGTCTCGTAGTTTCCTGGAGTTGTGGGGATCTTGACGAACCCATAACCTTCAATTATGTGGCGCTGGAAGGCATGCTTGGAGGAAAGCTGGAAGAGTATACTTGGCGCAGAGCTCATCATGGTAGGGTTTGTGAGGTACTCAGTCGGTGGCGCAAGGTGAATAGACGTTGGGTGCCCAAAGTGGTAGACAGGGTCGGCCAACTCGTGCTCGTAAATCCCGCTAGATGTCAATCCCATGATGCTTACCAACATAAAGAGGGCACCGAAGAGCCACACGATGTAAGCTTCCCCGAGGATCATTCCGACTACTATGGACAAGAACATGATTGTCCCGAGGAACTTGGACCTGTAACCTGACATTACCTCAGTGGACCTTGGAACGTTTGCAGTTCCAAAAGCAGTTTCGTTCGTTGCAGAAATCTTCGGCTTCAGGTACATAGGCCGTGCCATGTGAGTCGTACCTGTGACGGTGAGCTCGTTGGGAGGATTCCTTCCACCCCAGTTTACTCCTGGGACCTGAGAGGCAAAGGACCAGCTCTTTGGGAGGACAGTCTCATACTCGGCGAATACGAATCCGCCCTGATCATCGAAGCCCATGGCTGACACGATCTCCAGGTTGACGTGGAGGAAGAAGGGCACATCCACAGAATTTGGCTTGCCGAAGAGCATTCTGCCCGATCGGTTGCGCCTCTCCTCAACCTTCTTCTTGTCCTTGTACATCTCCTCTGCAATCATCCTTTCTGCCGACACAACCGAAGGCACCGCATTCTTATTTTCAATGGTATACTCGTATTGACTTCCTCGAGGGGTTGTGAAGCGGAAGGTTGACAACTTGGAACCCTTCATCTGCCTCATGTTGAGGTCATGGGAAGAGGTGAACATGGGATTCGATTCATCCTCAGGTTCCTCCTCCGAGAAGCCAGGAGTGGTCTCCATAGTGTTGTTCCTGTAAACTTTGATTGTGCACAAGACTTTTTCGTAGAATCTAGGCCCACCCGCCTTTGCAGGCCCCCCGAAAATCTCATCTTCATTCTTATCGAGCCCCCCCTTCTTGAGTCTCTCAACATCGCAATCGACCGCGGCCATGACGTACATAATCTTGAATGGGGCCTCCCTGCTCAAGTGGCCCTTCATGGTGTTCGTAGAAATGGGAAGGATGTCTTTGGGGAGCTGCCGAATGGGCAGCGTCGCCGCCGCAAGGCCAAGAGGGTTTTGGGACGGGTTCTTACAGTTCTCCGACGTCGTCAACTTGGGAAGGATCTTGCTCTTCGGGACAAAGCTGTCCTTATCAACATAGGTGAAGATCATTGCCTCCGAAATGTCGTCCAGAGGATCCATCCCGTCCCTAAAATTCCGTAGCATTTTGTTCTTGTAGTCAGCATCATACACCGACCTCACGTTTCCCTTGCTCCTGGGAGTCCGAGGGGACTTGTTTTCGGCCCTCTCGGTGCTGTCGGGAGAGAGCAAGGCAATCTCCCTTGGGCCAAATACCTTCTCCTGCCACTCGAGGCTCTTCTCTACGGTCAAAACCTCGCCCCCCTCATCCTTGTATCGGGAAGAACTCTTGTTCTTCTTACCCCCCTTTTTTTCCTTCCCTCTCCTCGAGTTCGATTTATTTGTCCTCCTTAGGGTGACCTTAAGGTCAAGGTTTTGGAGCGGGTCGGAGATTGGGTAGTAGAACGTCTGATCTGGGTCCATGGTTGCCACGCAAAGTTAAAAAGTCTTCGTCAGAGTTTCAATCCAGTTGCTATTTCAAATTAAATCAAAAATCCTGCCTCCTCTCAAAACTGTCCTGGGCCAAAGCAAAAGCGCAAGTCAGACCCTCTGTGTTGACATGAGTGGATTTCCGAATTTGACGTTTACAAAGTTTCAGTACGCCACAGAGACGGATAGGGGACAGTTGAAGACAGAACGGACATCGCACCACCCTCTTCTGTCTGTAATAAAGGGGGATATCCGTGGATCGGGATCTGCCGATGAGCCTCCTCCTTCTCCTCAATCTGGGGATGGCGATCCACTGTCGGACCCTCTCGGCGCAATGTCCGTCGGTTCTGACCCGCTGCACCCCCCTGTGAGCAGTTCGGCTGCGACAAACATCAACTTTGAGGGCATTGACCCTCTATCAATGATGCTTGATGATCCTCTTGGGGCTAACGCCCCCCTAGCGGGCGGTGATGGGGGGGATGCTACTGAAACCTCCAACAACAGGGGAAGGGTCAACTCCGTAGAGGAGGCTGCTACGATGGCTGCCCAGAAATTTGAGGACGAGCTTGCAACTCCTTGGGCAGTCAAGAAAGAGCAGGTCCTGAGGGATTACCAGGTGACTAGCGTACGAGTCAAAGCGAATTTCATGAAGGATGAAGACAACCACGAAGAGGAGAAGGCCCTTAAGGCCGTGGACAGGACCAAGGCAAGGCTAGAGCAGCTCGAAGACAAGGAGTCCGAGACCCCAACTCTTGATATCACCCAGAAAGAGTACGTATCACAGTTGACGCGCTACCATGAGGAGTTACAGCGGGCGTGGAAGGACGGGGAAAGGGTTCTTAGCATCAAGATCGTCATCAAGTGCACAAGATTGCTTGCAGACACCTCTGTCCCCCAGTTCTACCCCTCAGTCTTCATCATGGTTACGGAGATTCTAGACACTTTCGGCGAACTTGTCTACGAAAGGATATTGGGCAAGGCCGAAGAAGACGACGAAGGCAACCCGCCCCCATTGATAAAGAAGGGGAAAGGTAAGGGCAAGCGAATGTCTCGCTTGCCCCCCAACTGGACCACAAACGACATCAATGTCAACGCCAAAGAGACATGCAGAAACTGGTTTTACAAAATATCCTCGATTCGGGAACTTCTGCCTCGTCTTTATCTGGAAATGTGTCTCCTCAAGTGTTACCGTTTCCTTTCAATCAACGAGTATCCTCAGGTCCTGGGGCGCATGGCGTCCATGACGCGTGGAATTGGAGATCCCCTCGTTGCGGTGTACTGTCATTGCTACCTAGCCAGGTGCGGCAACGTTGTTTGCCACACAGAGACCAATTATGCCAATACCATGGCATACGACTACATGTTCGGCTTCAAGATGTACAAGTCGGACAACATGAAGCTTATGCTCAAGACAATGGGGGTTTCACTCGAAGAATATCTCCACCTGCAGTCTCCTGCTGTCGAGTGGATAATGAAGTGTGTCGGGAAGAAGGCAAGTAAGTCCGTCTTCACCACCACCCTCAAGCACTACAGGGACTACTGCGGGAACAGCATGGTGCTCAAACATATAATCGACTGCTTTGATCCTAAGCACTATGCGCCGAACGCGGCAGCTATGGTCTCCCTCGTCAAGATGGCAGATTCGAGTAAAGTTGGAATAATTGGGGTCTTTCAGACTATTGCTGCGAGGTTCATCCAGTCTCCCCCCCCGGAGGGCCAACGCCTCCTCGTACTGAACGAAGTATGGAAGGTTGTCACCAAGTGCGACGACTTGAAGCAATACATTAGCTGCGCCACCGAGTGGCTTGAGGTTGTTCTTCATCACTACTCCTCCATGGAGCTCAATGTTCTCACGAGGGACGTTGTTAAGCACCTTAGTGCGGCCAACCCTGAGGAGATCGACAGCTATGCCTTTCTCGAACCCTTAGTCAAGCTTTTGGTCCACCATTGCTACGATTACAACGGAGTAATTTTCAAAAGCGGCGAGCTCCTGCAGATTCTAGACAAGTTCAAAGAGAGCCGTAAAGCTGAACATTGCAAGGAACTCCTAGACTCGTTCGCCAAACATTCTGACGAAACTGACGATCCCGTCCTCATCAACACTCTCTTTGAGGTATCGCGTACTCTTCATGATAGGTGAGGCGGAGCGAGGAGCGAAGGACGGCTGGAGCGAAGCGACAGTAAAAGCATTATACCGCCTTCCTACACAACGAACAACCTTCCACTCGTCGCTTCGCTCCTCGCCTCACCAATCACCCCAACCCATTTCGCGATTCGCTTCGCTCATCGCAGCATCGACTCCCTTTCCCCCGAGGGGGAGCAGAGGCACTGCGCATCTTTAATCTGCGGTTTCATCGAGAAGGTCAACTACGGAAAAGACTTCGAGCGCCAGTTGTCCACCTTTGTTGACTGCAGAGCCGCCTTTTGCAATTTGGACGACGTTAAGGAGCAATTGGTGCTCTGCGTTTGCAAGCTAGCGATGCAGACCTTGGCCCTTATGAAGGGTCGCCACAACAAGAAGACGTCAGGTGAGGAGCTGGAGCGAGCGACGGCGAGGAGCGAAACGACGAGGGGAGGATACGTTGTTAGTTATGGCACTGGACAGCCCAACAGCGAGGAGCGAAGCGACCTTGACACGTAGCACGTTGATCGTCCACGACTATGACTAACAATATTCTGCGCGCTCGTCACTTCGCTCGTCGCTTTGCTCAGCGTTTGTCAAGGGGTGCCTCGCGTTTAATCACATTAGCATCCCGTCCATTGAAGATATCATGGCCCGCCTGAATCTTCTTGTGACCTGCGGTTGGGTCGGGCTTAAAAATCAGTGTCTGCCACAGACCGATACCTTTCTCAAGCAGGCAATCACCCTCGTGCCAGAATGCCAATGTAAGGCTGACGACATGGTCGCCTGGGCAGGAAACTTTTGCGGGCTCCTCGTCATGGTCCCGGGGTCCCCGGATCTCGGACCTTTTTACCTTGCCAAGGGCTTGCAAAAGGCCATTGGCGCTTGGAGCGAAGAGAGTGGAGAAGGGGCCGCGTCGGCTATGAAGGGCATCGAGAAAAGGGTCGCCAAGTCAAAGTGCATCATGCTTATGCTTGGTTGTTGCTCAGCTTGGGCCCAGGAAAAGCTACCATACACTGTGCACGGAGTCGACTCGAACGACACTCTCTACGGCGGAACTGAAGCTTACATGGAGGAGCTCCAGGGGATCGTCAATTCTCTCGTCGGGGAGGTTGTCGCTGATATCGAGGCGCTGGCCGAGGGAAGTATGAGAAGCGACTTGCTCATAATGCTCTCTGATGCATTGTTCACGTATTTCGAGGAGAAGAAAATGGTGGGCAAATTGCTGAAGAAGGCGGAGGCTGGAGCGGGTGCGAAGCACACAAAATGGCTGGCACGCCTTAAAAGTGCAATCCAGGGAGACCAGTGAGCGTATATGGATTTGAATAGAGAAAATTATTTGTGGTTTGCTAAGCAAAGTGACTCTTTGTGTTTTATTGTGATCAGGACTCCATCAAAAATTCAATCCTCGTCCTCCCATCATTGACTTGAAGGATGTTGAGAGCCTCATACTCGTCAATACAAGCATTTAACTACGACGATGCAATGAGTTGCGATGAGTGAAAAGGGTTAGGTTATGGGGATAAGAATTATTGCAGTGGTTACGGAGGAGACACATCTTGTATGAAAAATAAAATAAAATTTGAGTGCGGCGGAATTTCGTTCTCAACGCTAACGTTGTCAACTCGTCGCTCCGCTCCTTGTCCATTCTCACCTGCTCGACGGTGAAGCCCTTTCGAAGCACCATTGCCTCACACACTCCAAATTCCACCTCAGCTCTGTTCTTAACACTGTTATTGTAATCCCTGATAATACCAAAGATTCTCGACGTAACGTCTTCTTGACTGCCACCACGAGCGGTTTGGTTATCGAGAAGAGACGCTTTGCTTTGATGGGTAATGCGAATCGCCTCATCCACGTCCTCAGTTGCTACAAAGTCACTAAAACGCAGACGAGCCAGGGCCTGGGAGAGGCGGAGGATGGACAGGAGCTGCAATGAGCGAAGCGGCGAATCGCGGTGGTTTAGGAGAGGGCGCGTCTTGTACAGAAGTACGAGCGTGTGCAGTTTTCGTCGCTTCGCTCTTCGCTCTGCCTCACCTGACGTGCGGTCATGACTGTCTGATCTGAGTTCGACGAGGACCCTCCAGTACGGTCCGAGCAAATATTCTGATCTTGCCCACGAAGAGTGACGTAAGCCTCGACAATGTATGGGGCGACTTCCGAAGGGACGGACGGGACGTGTTGACGGGCTCTACTGATGTATTCCCTAACAACCTCGGGCTTGATTGGCTTGTCTTCATTGTCTTCATCATCATCGTCGTCATCATCATCATCCAAAACATCCATCTCATCCTGCGAGCTGTTTAGCCGAGCGGCTGCGATGAGGGATGGCGAGAAGCGAAGCGACGAGCAGAAGGTTGTTAGTTATTGTGGTGTAGTAGTTTACGGTCGTCGCTTCGCTTCTCCCGTCCTTCGCTCCAGCCGTCGCTCCCCCTCCTCGCTCCCCTCACCTCTCTTGGCTGCAGAGTCAGCAGCTGTCGAGCCGCTGTTCTTGTGAACAGAAGTAACGTGGCGAGCAAGGGCAATATCGTGGTCGGTATCTGCGACATCGAGAATGAGGAACATGAGATCAAATCGAGAGAGGAGAGAGTTGGGAAGGTTGATGTTCTCCGACAGGCTTTTCCTTCTATTATACCGTCCGTAGAGCGGGTTGGCGGCTGCGAGTACGGCTGCGCGAGCGTTAAGAGTCGCAGTGATGCCGGCCTTGGCGATCGACACAGTCTGCGATGAGCGGATGGGGGGCGCGAGCGAAGCGAGCGCGGGAGGGG
>JGI24540J26637_10000832_pt1 | contig 13318 bp, 12 predicted proteins | sample NorSeaMetagenome_FD_26637 | JGI IMG/M metagenome (IMG submission 26637)
TCCTCTTCCTCTTCCTCTTCCTCTTCCTCTTCCTCTTCCTCTTCCTCTTCCTCTTCCTCTTCCTCTTCCTCTTCCTCTTCCTCTTCCTCTTCCACCTCATCTCTAACCAATTCCTGCTGTTCGCCCTCATCGACCAGTTCCCCGCGCTTATGATATTCCTCCCACCACATGCACCTATCAAGCGCCTGGTTATAGAACTCCTCGGCAAGGAGGTAAAGCCCGCTCTTCTCAGCCCTAGTCGCGACCCTGATCCAAGTGGCAGGATGGTGAATCCAGCTATCAAAGCCCCTCTTTCCGAAAACATTCCTGTGCTCCACGTAATGCCTATAAACCAGCCTGTACGCCGACGTGGAGGCCTCCTTCTTCTCTTGCGTGTCCTTCTCCCTCTTTGCAATTCTTTCCTTCTTCTCCTGCTTTCGTACCCTTTCCTTCTCGTCGTCGCTATCCTCACTCTCATGGTCGCTCCAATCACTCTCGTCTTCGCTCTCCTCGTCTTCGCCTTCCTCCTTCCCCTCCCTTACCAGCTTCTCGTACCAAAGCTCATTCAGCCTCCCACTCATTAATATCAAGTCCATGTGACTCAGCATCATGCTGCCCCGGCCGAGCTTATTCGCGTGCCTGACGTATCCGCATGCCTGGCCGTAGTCTTCCTTGGCCATGTAAAGCCCAGCTGCGCGCATCGAGATCTCGTCTCCCTTAGGATAATTCGGGAACTTTCTCACGACAGCGGCCACTGTCTTGATTGCGGCGTCAATTTCGCCAATGTACTCTTGAGCGATGGCCTTTCCCATCCAGACCTCCGGGATCACGGTGCACTCGATGTTCTTGAGCGCCCTAGTGTATGCTTCAACGGCGGCCGACAAATAAGCAGGATCGGCATCGACACCGAATCTACAGTGAGCGACGAGTAGCGAGTAGGGAGGGTTAGCCTCGTCGTATAGAGCAGCATCAAGCAGCTCGCTGCCTTCGCTCCTCGCTCCCCCTCACCTGTTCCAGGCCTCCAACATTGCATCCCCCCTCTTCCTCTCAAATTGGTGCACGATGGCGTCCAAACCCATGTTAAAACCCAATGCCTTCTCCATGAGCATGATGCCCCAGCGCAGGAAGGTATCTCTTTGTTCAGGGCTGGTGAAGGTGCTGTCTGAAGTTCCATGCTCACAGCAGAGAACAGCCAGCTTTCCAAGCTTCTCTCCGTCCTTCCTGTGCTTGAGGCAGTCCTCCTTGATCTCTTGCAAGGCCTTCTTCTGTCCCATGAACCTCAGCATAGCCCACTTTCCCTTTGGTTTGACAGCGACGTTGGTCATCTTCGGCTTGTCGGCCTCCTTGAACATGTCCCTGATAAAATCGGCCGCGGACAAGTGCGGCTCCTCCTCGCCGCCCACTCCCTTGATGCTCTTCTGTCTAACCGCCATTATCAAGGCAGTCGCGGGATAAACCCTTCCCTGCTTCCTCGCGACCCTCTTTCTCCCAATGTAGCCCCGCCCGACACTCTGAAGCATCACAGTCAACCTTCTCAAATCGGCCCTCCTCAGCTGAGTCCTGCACAAGAAGCCTCTCGTTTTCGACTGGACAAAGACGCAGGCTCGGTGCAAACAGAAAAGCCTGAAAAGTTCCCGGGTCCAGAGCCCCCTCCAAGCGGCTTGAATCTTCGTGGCAGACTTGAACATGGTCGTTCTCCAATATCTCACTTTCTCCTCCTTTTTGTCTACCTGCGCCTGCTTCTGTACGGCGAGCGCTCTCTCCTTTGCAAGCTTGCTGCCTTCCCACTCCACAACAACATTCTTTACCTCCTTTGCCAGCGCATCCACAATTTTCTTCGAGGATGTTGCGCTCTCTTCCAACGAGACTTCTTTCAGCTCCTCCGGTGTCAGGTTCTTCCCCTCGACGATGAGACGTTTCTGTTTCATTTTAAGTAGCCTACAGTTGGTGATTCGTACCTCCATCAACCTGCTTATGTCAAGACAGAGCTCATAATTCTTTTCCAGCTGGTCGTACACCTGGGGTTCCGAGAGGAGCGCAAGTTTGTCGTCGTGGGAGAGGGCCATTTGTCTCACCGACTTGGCCTGGACCCTCAGGAATCTAATGTGATTCCTTTCTTCCAAGATCTCCTTCTGCTTCGCTGCGAGAACTCCCGCTATTGTCTCCCCCTCGACGTTCGTTATCGCCGAATCTACGCCCTGGAGGAGCAAGTACTTGGCCGCCATGAAGGACCTCAACCGGACGGCGACCATGAGGGCAGAGTCGCCCTTGACAGCCTTCTGAAACCTGGGGTCAGAGTACCTACCCGCGTTGTCTATGTATTGGTGGATCTGGTCCCATTCGTTGTTCGATACAAAAATTTTGCTCGTTTCTATTCGATCCTTGATGAACTTTTTCAACACTTCTGCATTCTCTGTCATTTGATCCTTGGTGAAGAATCCGGCGGAGCCGAACCTGTGACGGAGCGACGAGCGAGAGGTTAGATACACACCGCAATGTTCGCAACTGAGCCGCAATTTCCGCAACTAGGCCACAATCTCCGCAACCCCCAAGCGACTCTCGCTACCCTCACTGCCGCCTCACCTGTAGGGTGCACCCTCGCCCGTCTTGTCCACCTTGACATCCAAGTTCGAACCTGCGTGCATCAAGGCGACATTGCAGAGCTCGGGATCATCATCGCGTATGCCTTGAAGAAGCTGCTCCGCCCATCTAAGGGAACTGGAGCGCTTGTTAAGAACTCCGTTCTTGGGCTGATTGTAGTAAGGAGCGAAACCCTTAAACGCCGTAACTGCCATGGGCTTGTCCCCAGCCATTTGCGAGAAGAAGCTATCACCGGCTTCCGACGCAGCCATCACGTCAAGCATTTGCTTGCCTCGGGGTACTTTCCATCGTTGCCTCTCTGCACATTTCAGAGCCAGTGAAGGGTTAGGAGTTAGACGATGCGAAGTGGAGATAGAATGTTGGGTTTACGCGTCACTTGAAAAACTCTGAATTCCCTCTTGTACAATTCCCACTGACAAACTAAGCCCACCATGGCCGCGCCTCTCGCCAGAGTCCAAACTGAATCACTCCACAGGCCCCAAATCGATGCCTACACCCCTTCTATCTACTACTCACCACCAGGGGCGTGGAATGTCTCATCACCCATTCCGCCCAAGTGCTTTAATTCTCCTTTCTATTATTTTCCCAAAATCACTTCTTCCAACAGTCCGCCCTCATCGATCCTAACTCCCACATTTTCGATAGAAATGCCCACCAAGCGCTTTTCGACAACGACTGAGAGTGGCCTCCAGGCCATTGTGAAGCGTCGTGGTGAGCTGGAGTCCCGCGAGGTGATCGCGGAGAGGATGCGTCAGCGAAAAATTGGCAACACCAAGACGAGTATCGTCTTCGGCTTTGATAAGGATGATTGGCAGACTGACGCTCAGATGCGCCAGAAGGATATTCTCGCGGCGAAGCCCCGTGACATTGCGAAGGAGAGAAAGGAGCAGCACGACATGAAAATGCACCTTAAGTTCCATACCAACATTTCCTTCGGGGGTGAGGGTGAGCCCATTGACTACACCCAGGATAGCAAGCAGGCCGACCCCACGGGCAAGGTCCACGAGTACACTGGTGTCCTTAACAAGGAGGTCGAGAAGTTCATCAAGCAATCGTCGCTCTATTTTGGTAACGACCAGCCCATCTGGAAGAGTGTGGCGACTGAGGGCATGGAGAACATCCTCAAGGCCGAGAAGAGGGACATTGCGCAGGAACTGAAGGATCACCACGAGAAGAAGATGCACCTCAAGTTCCACACTTCCATCAAGTGGGGAGACGACACACACGACTGGACCACTGACTACCAAAGAGGCTACAAGCCGTACACCAAGGAGCAGCAGCAGTCGGTCAGGGGGAGTCTTGCCAAGGAGGTAAAGGCCGATTTGAGAAAGTGCCATTTCGAGCTTGGCCACGATGAGCCCCTTTGGGAGACAGACGTCATGAGAAGCCACTGGAAAATTGCTGATCATATCTCAAAGAGCGGAAGGGACCCGGCGAAGGACAGAGAGCACGCCAAGAAGCTTAGGGCCCAGCTACAAAAGACGAGTATTGTTATCGGGGATGATCAGGAGTACATGTAAATTTCGAGGAGCGGTTGTGTTTCGGTTATTTTGTGAAAGCCAAGTTGCTATTTTATCATATAATCATATCAACAACATTATTTCGTTCAATCCTCCTCCTCCTCCTTAGCCTCTCTTGAAGTGGTTGTATTATCCCAAAGCCTCCACGGCGTAGGATAACCTACCTTCTCCCTTGCCTTTTTAACCATGAGGTTGCGTTCCTTTGCCCACGCACATTCGCAAAAGTACTTCTCGTGGGCTTCTAGCCTGATCAAAGGAATTTTCGCCCCGCAGCCCGGGTTCCTGCACTCGCCCATCCTGTACGCGCAGTCCTCCTTTATGTGCTTCTGGACGTCCTTCTTTTGCAGCATCTTATCACACCCCATGGGGCACTCAACCAACACCGTTTGCTTCCTGCCCTCCTCGGCCAATGCCGCCCTTGCCCTCTTAATTTCGCCGTGAAGCCAGTTTGGAGGCTCGTGCTGGATATTCTTGCAAATCCATTCAGTGTGAAACCTGACGTTCTTCTTCTGCATTATCATCCCGCAGCCATATGGGCAGTCCACCTCGGCCAGCTGCTGGCGTCCAGCCTTGGCCAGCTTTGCCCTCCTGATCTCGACCCTACAGCAAGCCCTTGCCTTCCAACTAGGAGTGGGAGGCTCGCACCCGACATCCTCGGCGGTCACCCACTTGGTTCCCTTCCCGCAGATCCTGTTCTGGTACCTCTGCTCAGTGACATCGAAGCTGTGCCTACCCTCTCCCTCCTCCATGGTCCAGCACCCCAGCAGACCGTGCTCGGAAGCGTCCAGAGGGAGGAGCTCGTGCATGTACTTTCTAATCTCCACCTTGTTCCTCGCCACGCCCCAGTACCGCACTTCGCCTATGAAACCCTGCATTGAGTGGGCGTCGTGGCCTATAAACTTCATCGGAAGCGCGCACTTGACGTGGTCCTTGTAACCGATGCACCTCCCGTCCACATAAATCAAGACCCGGCCCCTCTTAACTTCGGCAACATAAGCCACATGGACCCATTTGCCCCGTGGGACTTGCTGAGTTGTATCCATTGTGAATTCCCCTTTCCCAGCGATGCTGAAACCCGGCTTTCCCTTCAGTCCCAAGGATATTGACAGCTTGAACTTTTTGGAGCTCGCGCAGACATCAATTCCCCCGGTCCCGATCGTTTCATTTCTGATCTGCTCCTCCAACCTTACCCCGTGGAGTTCCTCTCTGTGCTTCTTCCTCTTGTCCTTCCTCTCAGCCTTGCTCTTTTTGCCCTTCTTCCCCTTTTTCCCCTTGGCCTTGGCGGCCTTCTCTTCCGCTTCCTGTCTCTTCGCTTCCACCTTTGCGTGCGCAGAAGCTTGCAAACTCTCTTCTTCCCGTTTCTCCGTGATGCTGACCAGGAGGGCCTCGGCATGAACGTGCTGGACGAAAGAGTTCCCGTCCCCGTGCCAGTCAATGGGAGGGGGCGGGGCCATTTTATCCGTTGCAGTGAAAGCTCGATTGGAAGATGCTGCCGTTGCGGGTGGCGGCCCGGCGATTTGAGCATCAAGCTGCACTGAGTAAGGGACATCGGGAGTTTTGGGTACAAAATTGGGGTCAAATGTCGTTGTCTGCTGCAGCTCTTCGGGAGGGTTCCCTGCTCGGGTGTTTGTCTCTGTCTCGCTTCTCTTGGCCTCCTCCTCCGCAATCTGAATCTTCGTCGGGCTGCTCTCATTGTACTCCTCAACGTCCTTCTTCATTTCTTCGTCGAGGGCTTTCTTCGGGAACACCAGGACCTCCAAGTATTCCTTGTCCATCCCCTCCTGAACCATCACGTGCTCGATAGCTTGAAGAGGCTTCTTCATCTCCAGCATGATTCTATACCTTAAAACTGCCTCCTTTTCCTCGGGTGTTATCTTGGAGAGGGCTAACTCGTCGGCCAGTTTCAGCTTCTCCTCGTCCGTTTGTTGCGCTTCATTAGGGGCTTCTTCCTCTTTTTTAGCCCCAAGATTGTTAACCAAGGCATCTGGAGCAACGCTGTCCTTTTCCACAGCTTCCCTGATCAACCTGCTTGCGTCCTTGATGAGCATCCTGTACTCAATCGTTTTGTAAGCCGAAGCCCTGACCTTGTCTTCGTTCTCCTTCGCCATTACAATGAGCTGCTCCGTTACCTTCTCCTTCTCCTTGATAATTTCGGTTGTCCTTTTCTTTGCAATCCTCATGGCGAGCTCTGCAAGCATTTGTTCCCCTTTCATCAGATTCTGCATACTTTCGTCCGCAATTGTCTGCAATATGTCCTTTTCGTCTTTCGCTTCGAGGGCTTTCCTGCTCGTGACGATGGCGCACTCCAAGGCCGGGGACCTGTAAATCCAAAATTCCGCCGTCCACGGTGGACGTATATCCTCATCTTCGTCAATCATTATAAAACCTGCCTTCCCAGTAAGCCGAAGGCAGGGTCTAGGTTTAAGGAGGTGGTCGACCGTCTCGTGGTGGACCCTGTCCCTAAGTCTGACCATTGCGGGACACCCTAGCTCCCAATTCCTGCAAGGGACCCTCCGGTTTAGACAAGTTGTGTCGATGTGTTTCTTCAGCCACATGGCGACTACGTGATCGCCACAGTTTGGACACTCGACCACGTCATGCCTTTTCCTTGCCTTTTCGGCGCGTTCCTCGAGGTTAGGATCAATGTCAAAGGGGTCAAAGAATTGTTCTTCAAACTCAATTTTCGCGGTCCTGTTGTCCTCTGCCCGCATTCCCATTAGTTCCCGCGTCATAATTTCTCTTGCCCTCGAGTTCGCAACGCGCTCAAGGTTGATTTTTTCTTGGATTAGTTGCTCGGCAGTTTTTTGTTTCCTGGGGGGCGGTGATTCTGCGGCCTCCTTCGCTTTCCGCTCCTCCTCTTTTTCCCGAGCAAACTTTTCTTGCAGAAGTTTTTTCCTGTGCATCGCGACCCTGCAACTGGTCCGTTTGTGAAGAGCAATATGGCAGAAGAGGATCTTCTCGTGGCAGCCAGGTTCCGGACACATTATGAGGCGATGTGAACAATTTTTTTCGTGCTTCAAAATGTCCTGAACGCGAATCATCTTGCCGCAACAGTTTGGGCAATCAATCATGTTGGCGGTAGAGTTTAACTCTATTTCATGATTCACCGGTTTTTTGGGCTTGATAGGAAGAGGCCGCTTCGTCTTGTTCTTCTTCTTCTCCTTCGTGGTGTTAACGGACGATTTTGACTCCTTCGCGCGAACCTTTTCCTCCTTGGCGTCCTGGGCGAGACCCGCCATCCAACGTTCCTTCTCCAGCTGGAGGCGGTCGAGCTGGTCCTGGATGTTCCCTATATCCTTCGCGTCCTCCTCGAGCTGCAGCTGGGAAGGTGTCTTCTGTGGTACACCGAAGGAGAGCTTTGCATCCTCGACGATGCCTTGCACCGCAAGCTCTTCTGTGTGGTGTTTGTGTTCCTGCGATGAGTGAAGCGAAGAGCGGGGCGAGGAGCGAGCGGCGGTGAATAGCAAGGCGATGAGTGGAATAGGCGTTGATAGTTGTGTCATTGGACAGAGCCCTCCACCCAGCCGTTCTTCGCTCCTTGTTAATTCTTACCTCCTCCCCTCGAAGAAACTTCACTGGAGAGTAGTTCACGGACATTTTCTCTTCCTTTCTGAGGCAGTACGGGAAAAGATTCATTCTATTAGTGCGCATCAGCTCCTCATTTTCCGCAGTAAAGCTAATAGGCTTAGGTTTGTCCTGTTCGGTTAGGAGGCTGGCGAGGGCGGCTGTTGGAGGGGATGTCTCTGGGCCTGGTGGATCTGGTAGATCCAACCCTGGAGAAAAGAACGGGTCCGACATCGGAAGAATGCTACGGTGAGAGTTAACTTTGATGAGGTCCCTCTGAAGGAATAAATAAAGAAGGGAGTGTTTTCTGTTCGAGGTGCCAAATTGGTCAAAATGCCTGATAAAAACGGTGCTTTTGCATCACATCAGTTGCTGATCGGGATGCTGATCCTTCCAGTGCTAACATTTGTTGTTACTTACGCGATATCCATTTCAAATGGAACTCAGCAGGTGCTTGATCCCCTTGTCGCCATCAGTTGTTCTTAGATCTACTAACCAAGCCCCTCTCCCGCAGTACCCGTATCTATTCCTTAGCGTGTCGATTGAAGCCAAGCCGGCAAGCTGTATTGGTACATTTGGACTTTCCCTGACTTGCCTCCTTGCACCCTTCCTTGCGTTCATCAGGTACAGCTATGTTCGGAAGCATTTGGAGGAGAACCTAGAGAAGGGGGAGGTTTTCGACAAGGTCAAGCTTTGGAACCGCCGAGCCATGTACTTGGCCATTTACACCGGAATCGGGGGGCACGGGGTAGCATCGTTTCAGAGTGCAGTTGACGACTGTGGTGGTGCTCCCTGGATTGTTGGGGTCCATTTGATCTTCGCGTGCATGTTTTTCTCGGGAGGGAGTTGCTACTGTTTTGTGAGTCACTGGCTTGACCAGAAGCTTCCCAACCTTGGTACGGAACGTGAAAGGCTCTACAGAAAGATTTTCTGTTACGGGACGATCCTACAGTTCGTGACGGTGTGCTGCGTTTTCCCCGCCCTCTGGGCGCTCCTAGGAGCGCCTGACTACCTTATTGCATTAATGTCGTTCCTAGAGGTCACCATGTTAGGGACGTTCATGTCAACGTACATCACCTTCATGGACGAGTTCAAGCAAGGTGAGGTCAAGCGAGGAGCCAAGCGAGGAGCGAAGCGACAGCAGCATACGAAGCAACCGCTATAACTAACAGTCCTTCCCGTGCTCTCTTCGCTCGTGCCCCTCCGCTTCGCCCACTGCAGTCAGTTTCAAGCTCATGGTCTTTCACCAAGATCGTCATTACTCGATCCACAGCCGTGCCGCCTCTAGAATTGAGGCAGTTGAAGATCCCGAGGTCGCACCATCTAACGAAAAGAACCTTCTTTAAACAAAATTGTTGGTAATATATCTCGTTGTGCCCTTTTTCCTTCCAAAATATTTAGCTCAAGCCGCCTAGGCCACCAATTCCCACGCCTTTTCCATCCCCTGCCATGTTGAAAACGAGATCTCCGACGCTCTCTTCTATGTTCGCCTTCATCATCTGCGCTCGCTCCTCTTCCAACTCCTTCCGGTTCTTCTCGTCCCTCTCTGGGTTCGAGTCGACCTTTAATTTGAAACGCTTAACTATAAATTGGCTGACAAAAATGTATTGCCAGCATATGCACACAAGGGAGAAGACATCTAGTTTACCCAGGAGGGGGCCAAAATGACCGGTAGAGTAGGCAAACATGGCAAGGCACGTCGCGACGAAGAACATCAAAAGTTGGGTCTTTGTAACAAAGGGCACGTCGAAGCGGTAGAATCTCTCCTGGCTTATCGAACTAAATGGTCAGAGGAACGAGTTTGTGCACGCGTAACACACAATGTGAAAGCAGATTATTGTCCCGGTCTCCACGACGCCCTCACAGTCTCCAAGGTTAGACTGGCCAGTCACGCACGAAATCGAAGACAACGATATATACAGAACAGGAAGCGCAGAAGCGATGCTCTCGCCCCAAATGACCTTTCCGGTGTGTGTCGCAAGGATGCCGTCGGGGAGCTCCGACAGCAGGCGTCGGCCCTTTCGAAAGATAGGATAACATAAAGTCCAAATCAGGATGTTTCCCACAAGATTGAATTGCTTGTCTTCCATTACGTCGTGTATTTTACAGCCGGCGAGCTGTAGAGATAGATGCAGTGGTAGAGAGAAATAAACAAGATTCTCAATAAATGTCGAGCTCCGCGGACGAGAAAGGTAACACACGCAAATGGCGAGAGTTGAAATTGGAAAGGAGGAAGTCAAAATGTCATACCACCAAGGGCCCTCGATGATGAAGGTGGTGGCCAAGACGATTTCCAAAAGGGCAAACGTGCTGAGAAGGTAAGTGTAAACCGGGGCAATTTGCATCCTCGAGTTCGTTGAGAGGACCGTATTTTCTTCTTCGTCGGGGATCTCCGCCAACATATGGTGCCTCCATTTGCCCTTTAGCACCGTTGTGCAGAAGAGCTGGGTGATCATGATGACGAACCAGCAAAGCATTACCAGCCACTCCACACCTTTCGAAGCATCTGACTGGCGCCCTTCTTTTTTCATCGTAAGCGCGGCGAACATCAGGAAAGACGCCAACCCAAAGAAGCAGCCGATAAGCTTGTGCATGTGGCAGATCTTAAATTGCACGAGCTTTCGCACGGAAATTTTAGAAGAAGTGTAATCGTAGTAGAAGAGTATGAAACAAACTGCGATGAGCGAGGCGAATTGTAGAAAGGGTTAGGATGAGGAACGCCTGCGCGGCTTTCGTTCATAACGCTGACATTTTTAGCGTCGCTTCGCTACTCGCGCCCGCCTCACCGAAGCAGATCATGTGGACTTGCGCAGTAAAGGAGGGGTTGATGATCCCCTCACATGCGTCCAAAATATTGTCAAACTCTGCATGGGAACTAAAGCACGCAAGAGGCTCAGCAGTAATAAATAAAATGGGCCCGATGCCTGCGATAGCGACAGGGATCACAACGCTTGGAACGTACGATGCGCCGGCGTTCTCTGCGATTCTGTGATGAGCGAAGCGAATCGCGAAAAGGGTGGGATGAGACGAGGAGCGAAGCGACGAGGGGAGAGTTCTTCGTTATGTGGGTGGGCGATGTGATGCTGTCGCTTCGCTCCAGCCGTCTTTCGCTCCTCGTCCGATCTCACCTCTTCCGACATCTTCGACACTCGAAAAAACACGCGAAGAGGAAGCTTGTCTGGGCAAAGTTGGCGATAACGTGGCCGATACCAACGTCGTGCCAAATTAAAGGGCCGATCGTGGAGAATGCGAACGAACCTAGAATGCAGCCATAACTGAATATTTCTTCGCGACCGAGAGGCTTGGAGGGAGCGCAAACGAAATGGACAGCGGTGCATATAACACCGAGGGGGCCTCCGATCTTTCCGAGAACCCACCACCATGGTCCCCTCACGACGTACATAAAGTAGGAAATTAGAGTTCCGAGCGGAGGGAGCATGAGAATCAGGCGGAAGATTAGAGCGAGCTCGCCCTTTCTCTCAGTTGAAAACCTGTTGAGGAAGGCATTGAATTTCCTTTTGGTCAAATTGATAGCGTCAAACAAGACCTCGCCAACAGATCTGCTATCATTTTCTTCGCCTTCGTTGCTCGACACTCTTGGCACGCTGGACACGCTGTTCAGCACATTTTGTACGCGATCTTTCCACACGCTGGCAATGAGCTCAGAGATGAAGATCACGGCCCAGCAGGTCAAACAACCCGCTGCTATCCAGGCTGTCAAAACGACGGGCTTGTTTTCTTCGCGATTGCCGAACAGGAAGACGGCATCAAGGCAGGCAAATCCGAAGCAGATAACTTGTATCCTTAGTGTCAATGGCAGCTGCAATGAGCGAAGCGACGAGTGAAAGGTTGTTAGTTATGCAGGAATGCGGTGTAATGCTTTTGCTGTCGCTTTGCTCCAGCCGTCGCTCCCCCTCACCTTAAACATCATGACTTTTTCCATGAACGAGGACATGCCGCCGTACTCTGCAAGGAGAAGAGGAGAGAAGAATATTTGGTAGAAAGCGATGGCCGCCACGTGGGTCATAATGATGAAGTTGGGCACCGCCAACCCCTTGCATATGTCCTCGGCGTTGATGCCATCGACAACATCGTCGTTCGAGAAGTGCCGCCAAAGGCAGTCTTGCACCTCGAAGGTGAGGAAAATGATGGGCGCAAGGGTTCCCAGAAGGCACCGATTCATGAATGGGATGTGCTTTTCCAGCTTTTCGTTGTCGAAAGATGCGAACGCCTGGCGAAGAGGGAGGAAGGCGTGCTTGAAGAAAAAAAACCACAAGCAGCCATACAGAAGGTCATCGAAGGCGTATAATTCATGGGCCTTCATCCCATACCATTTGTCCCAGTATGCCAGCTTTGCCGCAAACTTGATGCCGTGCGCTAGGGGAAAGTTCAGAAAGACGATGAACTCAGAGATGGGGAAGCCAGGTTTTCGGGGATTACCTGCAATGAGCGTGCGTGAGTAACAAAAATGCTAGAGCCAATGCTGCCGTTCATAACTCATAGCTTCGCTCCTCGTCCAATCTCACCTAGCATGTTCGCAAAGACACTTGGCGCGGCCATCGGACCTATTGTGGAGAACGCATATTCGTACCATTTATTCCCAGTCTGGGCCTGCCTGATGGCGCCGTAAGTGTACATGAACGGTGCCAAGGAGAGGATCATTAGGAGGGGCGTACTTAGCTTGCAGTCTCTCGTGATATCTTGGGTTCCCGGTGAACCATCATCCAAACCATCGAGGTCTGGACCATCTTTTGAAGAATCAAAGCGAACATTTGATCCTATTCCATCAAGATCCACGTCCATGAGAGATGTAGGGGATCCGACGGAGATATTTATTGAAGAATCAAAGCGAACACTTGTCCCTGTACCTTGAGTTGCTTGGTCCTCGATGTCGCGCTCGTTAAGAGGATTGGACACAAGCTCTACTCCCGATGGTGAGGTTGTATTGGACTTTGGAGAAGTTATTCCCGAGGCCGACTCCTCAGACTCTTTGGATCTCATCCTGGGTGAGACCGCACCTCAAACGAATGTGCGTGCTAGGCCTCTCCTTGGGATTTCGAGGGGCAGATCCAATCACCGAAAAACGAAACCGCGTCAACCTAGAGGGTAAGGTTGGGCCCAAAAACACTGGAAATAGGAAATAGACCATTTCCCTTGATTTTTGTACCCCATAGGTCTTCTCCGAACCAATAGGTGGTCGAGTTGGGTCATCGCTCCCCAATTAGTCCCAATTGTACCACAACAGCTGCACAACAGCTGAAATTGAACCCCAACCTCCTCCCCTTTCAGGTCGTTCGGGTAATTCACCCCACCTTTTGAGGTCCCACCTGCAGTCCCTTGGTGTTTCGTCGCTTTTTTGTGGCGCTTTTGGCGATCATGCGGTGGAGATGTCTCCTTTTTGTCGCGTACATCCTTTTTTCCCTCCCCTCATGCAGCCCAGCAACCTGCGAGGGGGGCTACAATCCCTCAGCCCTTTCCACCGAAACGACAACGGCGACAGAGCCGTCTGTGACATCCATCATATTTACGGGCTTGAATTACAATAGTGCCAATAGCGCTTGTATCTTCATGATTGCACCTGACATAGAAGAAGCGCAGGTGAGTGAATGAGGAGGAGAAGGAGGAGGAGGAGGGGGNGTGAGGAGGAGGACGAG
>JGI24540J26637_10000834_pt1 | contig 13302 bp, 6 predicted proteins | sample NorSeaMetagenome_FD_26637 | JGI IMG/M metagenome (IMG submission 26637)
TGAAACTTTACAGCTCTCGTCCAGGTTACCGCGGCTACTGATATTGTATTCATTCCTAGGGTTAGCGCTGTTGTTCCACTAAAAACAGCTCCTCCAGTCTGATTAGTTTTGTAAACCCTGTAATTTGCACCGGCTGTAGGTAAACTGGTGATGTTTATTTCGAAATTTTGCGCCGCTCCATTATTGCTGTCACTAGTTGTAGCTGCAATAAATATGCGCACCCAAGTGTTGTTTGGCCCATCAGCAAACAGATCAGAGTTTGCGATTGTGTTCTGAGCATTTATATTTGATGTAAATGCTGTGAGAATAAATAATAAAATAAATTTTTTCATGGTTTTTGTATTTGAACCCACGAAATTATAAAGTCGTTAATAGTAGATAGTTTAAATATTGTTCAAATGGTTTAATTATTTAACCAAACCAATTCAATTACAGGATTTAGTTGCCATATTCGTAATTTATCTTTAGATAAATTTTTGATGTAGATTTATTATGTCATTTTATTTAACAAAATCTTATTTTCTCTTTTGGCTTGTTTTTCCAGTTAATTCCAGCCCGCCATTTATAACTTCCGTATCATAGCCAAATAACAATCCCCCCCAATGCAGATACAATCGGTATTAGAAGCAAAATTTATTTTTTAATTTATCGATATTTTAAATCTTTCCTGCGGCAGTTTTAGAGGCAGCTACTTGGTCTTTAAAATAGCGTGTCGCCAAGATTTGATGCGTAATTTTTATCTTCCTATACTCTTCATCATCAATTTTATTTTCAGTTTCTAAAGGATCGTTTTTATAGTCATACAATTCCTCTGCATGAATATCTTCCTTAAAAATAGGCACTGTGCTTTTTTTGTTATTGATCCACACTGTATACCTATATTCCTTAGTTCTAAAACTATACCCCATTTTATTTTTTCTTGGGTATTGACTAACTGCATATATTTTTGAGGTGTTCTCTTCTCCTTTTATTTGTGCTTTTAAACTTACACCATCCAAATTTTTTGGAACCCCTATGTTTGCTAAATCACTTATTGTTGGGAATAAGTCTACAAACTCAGTTGGAGAATTTATTTTATATCCTTTATTAATTCTTGGGTCATAAATAATTAAAGGAGAACGAGTTGCCTGCTCAAAATTAGAATGTTTATTCCACAAACTATGATCCCCAAGATGATAACCATGGTCTCCCCAAATAACTATGATGGTGTTTTTGTCTAAATCTTTTTGTTTTAATTTATCAATGATTTTACCTATTTGCGCATCAATATAACTGGTGGCAGCGTAATAGCCATGAATTAGTTTCTTTTGCAGTTCTTTATCTAGGGCTAACAAACCATCATTATTTAATTTGTAAGTAATTTCTGGTGTTTTATATTTCCGCATTTCACCAGATTTGTGATAGGAAACATCTACAGAGTTTTCAGATTTTTTTTGATAATCAGCCAACCGAATTTTACTTTCGTCATACAGCTGCCAATACTTTGTTGGCGCAACGAAAGGCAAATGAGGGCGTTTAAAACCTACTGCCAGAAAAAATGGTTTTGAAGTGTTTAACGTGTCTAATAATTGAATACTCTTATTGGCAATTGCGCCATCAACATAAGCCCCATCTGGTACATCTGCCATTTCATATGGTGGCTTAAAGCGATTTGTGATATATTTATAAATTTTATTTTTTTGTATATTTTTTGCTAAAGCCCTATTCTTAATACCATTTATAGTATTTAAATTTTCTTTATTTTGATAAAAACCTAATGCGGGTTTATTATATCCTTTTGGATATTCAAGCTCATTTTCTTTAATTGAAGGAATACTCCAAGAGGGCTTATCTCTATGAGTATCGACACATCTTGGATCATAAATTTTACCCACACCAATAGTTTGATAACCACTTTGCTTGAAATATTGGGGAATTGTTAAAATAGTTGGATTTACATCTCGCATCTTAGTTTTAAGATCCCAAACCTTTGTATAATCTGGTCTTTTACCCGTAAGTAAACTTGCTCTAGAGGGTCCACAAATTGCCTGTTGTGTATGATTATTTAAAAATGTTGTTCCATTGTTAGCAATGGCATCAATATTTGGTGTGACAGCAAAAGAATCTCCATAAATTCCTAAGGTTGGTTTTAAATCATCAATCGCAATAAATAGGATATTTGGGCTTGACTGTTCTTGCGCTTGAATTTTAATGATACTTAGTAGCATTAAATAAATAAACAAGTGTTTTCTCATAGTTGAAATTAGTTTAATCCTTCTAAAAATTCCTTGCGCACTTATTTTATTTGAAAAAGCATAATTAATACAAATGAATTAATTATTAATTAATTCATTTGTATTAATTTCTGATTGTGGAATTGGCAGAGTCATTGTCTCTGTTGGGTCTGTACTTAAAAGGAGATCAACGAAAGGTTTAAAACCAGGGTTTGTGTTATTGTTATGTGTCAAAATAGTATTGTTTAGAAGATAATTAAAACCGCGCCTTCTGTTATTATGAGCATCTTCCCCTTCACCAATTAATTCAAAACGATATTCATTCATTATAGCATCTCTAAACTCATCTTGAGCCCCTAAAAAACCAACTTGAGGAGTCATCCCAACCCTATTTAAAACTTCTGTAACATAACCCAACTGCTGGCCATTTTGTAATTCGTTAGAGATCTCAGCCAACATAAGCAGTAAATCTGCATATCTGTAAACAACTATATTTTGGCTGTTAAATTGGTTGCTATGAGTCGTGTCTTTTTCAGCAAACTTAAATAAGAAAGGGTGACTTGTTCTTACATTTAAACGATTTGTAATCGCAGGATATGCAAGTATCTGACTTCCAGTATTTGCATTTATGTAATCATATAAATACGTGGCGTCAATTCTTGGGTCATTTGGATAGGTACCTCTGTGAGTTTCAAAGACATCTGCATGAATTTTAAACCATCCAAAAGATTGAGCCACTTTATAGTTGTTTGGGGTGTAATTTCTTCCCATTTGAGAATTAGTGGCGTCTTGACTCATTTGCAATTCAAAAATAGATTCTGAATTATTTTCATTAGAATCTGTAAATATGCTACTGTAGTCAGCAGTTAAAGAATATTGTCCATAAACTTTTTCAGCCTCAGTGTATGCCATTTGCCAATAATCCGCTTCTGTTAAAGACCCTTCTCTTAAATCAGCATTGGTAGCTAANGTCATATACAATTTTGCTAATAACATATTNGCAGCATACTGTTTTGGATAGCCAATACCTTTTGTGCCATTTATTAGGCTAGCGGCCATTTTAGCATCACTAATAACTTGAGCATATATTTCCTTTGTTGTTGATTTTGCTCTATTTAGATTGTCTTGATCTGGAAGCTCCGTCCATAAAGGGATGTCTTTAAAAAGGCGAGTTAAATCAAAATAGGCCCAAGCGCGTATAAAGTATGCTTGTCCTACTATATCGTTAAAAAGTAATTCATCATTTGTTATTGGGTTTTCAACTACTGTAATNTTTTCAATNGCTGCATTTGTTTGCGNAATAGCAGCATACATACCTCTCCAATAGGCTTCTGAAGCTTGATCTTGATTTGGTTTCAAGGACATTAGACTACTATTGTAAGGACTGTTAACACTGTTTCCTTGTCTGGTAGTTATAAAATATCCTGAAAAACCATTTATAACCCAATAGCGTCTCTCCATTGAATCATACGTTGTTAGCTTTTGATAAATACCATCTAAAGCAGCAGTTGCGCTTTCTGGATTATCATAAAGTGTGCGGTCTAGAAATATTGGGTCTTCATCTAAGTTACATGAACTAGATAAAAAACCAAAAATCAATACTAAAATAAATTTTAAATTTTTCATGTGTTTTTGTTTTTTGTATTAATAATTCAATTGTACTTAAAAGTTAATGTTTAACCCTAGTAAAATAGTTTTAGCATTTCTTGGGCCGTTCCAATCTACACCATTAATAAGACCATTATTTAGGAAGCTTGAAACTTCTGGATTATANCCACTATAATCTGTCCAAGTAACTAAATTTTTTCCAGCGATATATACATTAACACGATCCATTAATAAACTCTTTTCTACAGGGATATCGTAGCTTATAGTCACATTATTTAATCTTAAAAAACTACCATCTTCTATAATGCGGTCAGTAATACCTATTGCTTGATAAGCGGTCACATCATAACCTAATCTAGGATATGTATTTGACTGAGCCTCTGGTCTCCATGCATTGTTGTATGCATTAGGGCTAATATTAGTAGCTAATCCTTCAGCATTATTAAGTTTAATTAAATTTCCGTTCGCGATATCATTCCCAAAAACTCCATTAAAAAGAAAGTCTGCAGTAAAACCTTTCAATTTAAAGTTTAAATTAAAACCATAAACAAAATCAGGATTTGGATTTCCTATAAAAGTTCTATCTAAAATATCAATAACTCCATCTCCATTTTGATCTACATATCTCACATCTCCTGGTACGGCTCCATCAACTAGATCTGTATCTTCTGTTTGATAGATTCCATCAGATTCTAAACCATAAAAAAGACCTGTTTCTTCCCCTTCAATAAATACATTTGCTGGAGATCTAAAATAATTACCAGTACTGATTTGATTACCAAAATAAAATGAGCGTTGTTGCGCAACTCCATCAACATAAAAATCCCTGAGAGGGCCACCTAAAGATTCTATATTTGTTTTATTAAATGCAATATTTCCACCAATATTTATTTGAAAATCATCAGTAGAAACAGCAGCAATATTCAATGCTAATTCCAAACCTTTATTAGAAATTGTTCCTCTATTGATAAGAATACTTCTAAAACCTGAAGATGTTGGAATTGGAGCACTTTGTAATAAATCTTTGGTTGTTTTGTCATATAAATCAACACTTCCAGAAACTCTATCGTTTCTAGTCGCAAAATCTAATCCAAAATTTAATTGCTCCGTAGTTTCCCATGTTAAGTTAGGATTTGCCACGTTGTTAAGTGATAAAGGCACACTAGTCCCATTTCCAGGAGTACCGTATAGCTGTCCGTTTATACCATAATCAGACAAAGTACCATAAGACCCAATACCATGGTTTCCAATTTCACCCCAACCAACTCTTAATTTTAAATCTTCAAAAACATTTAAATTTTTAATAAACTTCTCATTATCAAGTCTCCATGCTAATGCAAATGAAGGAAATAAACCAAATCTGTTCTGCTCTGAGAATTTAGAAACACCATCTCTACGAAAAGATGCGGTAAGTATGTACTTGTTATTAAAAGTGTAGTTTATACGGCCCAGTAAAGAAAATATTTGTTGATCTGATTTTAAAAAACGTAATGGCTGCGTAATTAATGAAGCCAAAAAAGGTTGCTGTGTAGTAAGCTCAGTTGTAACAAAATCTGCTACTGCATAAATACTTCTATCTACATTTCTTACATCATAAGTTACACCTGCGGTAGCATTTATTCTATGTTTTCTTTTAAATGTTCTATTAAACCTTAAAAAATTATTGACTTGAAAGGATGTAGTATTTAATGTTGATATTTGTAATGCACCATTAGAAAGATTTCCTTGAAATGTTGTTAAGCCATAAAAACGTCTTCTATCTTTAGTTCTAACATTACCACCTACTTTTAATTGATATTTTAGTCCTTTTAGGGGTAGTTTATAAGTCAGACCTAAAGAAGCAATGTAACGCTTTGCTTTAGATACATCTTCAAAGTCATTTACCCAAGAATACGGGTTTGAAGCCTCTAAATCTTCTCCCAAATCTTCAACTTCTTCAGTAATAACGGGTCTAAATAAAATACCATTTCTAACAAAACTTTGGTTAGAACCAGTTAAATCTCCACCTTCGCTAAAGTTTATANCGTTAAAAGAAGCACCAACTCTAACTTTTAACGCTAATTTATCTGTAAGGTNTTGATTTAAATTAATTCTGAAATCAGTGCTTTTACGACTTGAGTTACTTACAATACCTTTCTGATCATCAAAACCTAAAGAGATATAATAATTTCCATTATCACTACCGCCAGAGGCTGAAAAACCTGATTTTGTACTAAATCCATTTCGGTATAATTCATCTTGCCAATTTAAAATTTGAGCGGGCCTATTAAATACATTTGGATTACCATTTGAGTCATATTCAATTCCAAATATTTGAGAACCATCTATTTGGAATCGAGGATTAAGACCATTAAGTAACGAAGTTTCATTTTGATACTTAGCNTAGCTAATACCGTCTAAAACATCATATTTTTTATCCATAGTTCTTATAGAAGTTGTTNTAAAGGAATTAATTTTCACTTTCCCTTTAACACCCTGTTTAGTCGTTATTAGTACGACTCCGTTAGCTCCTCTAGAACCATAAATAGCCGTTGCGGATGCATCTTTTAAAACTTGAATACTTTCAATATCTCGCGGATTTATACCATTTAACCCATTTTGAGCTTCTTGCCCTGAATTAGCCACACCACCGGCAGCAATTACATCTTCTCCGGCTGATGATATAATAACACCATCAATGACATAGAGGGGCTCGTTATTTCCACGTAAGCTATTGGTTCCTCTAATTTTTACACTAATACCGGACCCAGGAGCACCTGCATTTTGAGTTACTTGAACACCAGCTGCTCTTCCTTGTAATAGTTGATCTATGGTACCTGATTGGTTTGCTACATTGTCTTTAACTTCAACTGTTACTAATGATCCAGTAACATCTTTTTTAAGTACGGTTCCATAACCTATCACTACAACTTCATCTAATTGTGTTTGGTCTGAAATCATTATTAAATTAACATTTGTAGTTTTAGAAACGTTTACCTCTTGGGTTGTATATCCTAGATAAGAGAATACCAAAATTTTAGTTTGATTAAAAGGAATTGTAATATTAAAATTCCCATCAAAGTCTGTAGCAACTCCCAAGTTTTTAGTGTTTTTAACTAAAATGCTAACTCCAGGTATAGGTAATCCCACGTCATCAGTTACTGATCCAGTAATAGTTTTGGACTGTGAAAAGACCATTGTGGGTAAAAAAACGAGTAAGAAAAATATTTTGTTCATAATTTGTTAAATTTTTGTTTGTGTAGTATACTTAAACTATCCACTATGTGGTTGTATGCGCTTTCTAGTACTAAATTTCTGTTTTCGTCGGGATCTATTTTATGATCGTATAACATTTTAGCCATTGTTTTGCCCTTTTTATTCCACTCTGTATAAAAATAGCTATCAGCAACTAAAGTTTCTCCTTTATGATAACGAGCTAATGCAGTGTTTTTATAAATTTTTGAAGGATACTTCAAAGCATTTACAAAAGACTCACCTTCTAAATGTGTTGGCTGAGATATATTTGCCAATTCACAAATTGAAGGATATAAGTCAACTAATTCTGCTATTGAATTTGTTTTTTTATTTTTAGGAATATTAGAAGCACTTACTATTAGCGGAACCTGAAGCGCTACTTCAAAATTGCTATGCTTTACCCATAAACCGTGTTCCATTAGACTCCAACCATGATCACCAACTAAAATAATGACAGTATTGTCTCGTAACCCTAAATTATCAATAGCATTTATTACTTTACCTATTTGAGCATCTACATAACTTACGGAAGCATAATACCCATGAATTAATTTTTTAGCCATTGTTTCCGAAACTTGGCCTTGTTTAGGGACCTGGTTATAATAGCGTAATTCTCCCCATTTATGATTCGCTTTCCGTGGAGCTGATTTTGGGAACACTGAATTTTTCGGTAATTCTATTTTTTCAGCATCGTATAAATCCCAATATTTTTTTGGCGCATTAAATGGTAGATGTGGTTTTACAAAACCAACAGCCAAGAAAAATGGATTTCCTTCTTTCTTTAACTTTTTTAAGTCTTCAATTGACTTGTTGGCAGTTTTACCATCGTCATATGCATCATCTTTAACATCAATACTTTCATATGCATTCCCATGTTTTCCGTTTTCTTCTAGCGTAATATTTTCTTCAGAAATATAATTTCTCCATCCATTTTCAGAGGGATACCATTCTTGATCCCACTCATCAATATCATTTTTTAAGTGTGTAATTTTGTTATTACTAATGGTCGTATACCCTTCATTTTTTAGGTGTTGTACCAAGTTTAATACATTTGGCGCTTCCTTTTTTATACTTGAAAAGTATGTTAAAAAACGATTTGAAGTAGGTCTTATGCCAGTTAACAAACTTGCTCTTGACGCTCCACAAACAGGAACATTACAATACGCTCTATTAAAGGTGATACCAGAATTAGCTAAGGCATCTATATTTGGGCTACTAATTTTATTTTGTCCGTAAATANTTAATTCTGGCCGTAAATCATCTACCATTATAAAAAGTACATTCTTTTTATAAGTAGCGCTTATTGTATTATTTTCTTTGGTTGATTTACAACCTAAAAAAAGCACAATACATCCTATGACTATTAATTTATAATGCCTCATTTACAATTCGATTTTATCATTCACAGTTAAGGTTGTTGTTTTTAAATCTTTTCTAGCTGATGAACTTCCAGTCATAATAGTAAACTCACCTGGTTCAACACAATATTCCATATTAATATCATAAAATGCAAGACTTCCAGCATCTAAAGTAAATTCAACTGTCTTTGTTTCTCCTGTATTTAAAACGACACGTTGGTATTCTTTTAACTCCTTTACTGGTCTTGTAGCACTGCTCACGTTATCTCTAATATAAAGTTGAACGATTTCTTCTCCGTCAAATTCACCAGTATTAGAAACCTCCACAGAAACTGTTATTTTTTCGTTACCACTTAATGAGCCATTCGATAAGGTTGGTTTTCCATAGGTATAGTTTGTATAGCTTAACCCAAAACCAAAAGGATACAATGGTGTTTTGCTCTCATCGGCATATTTATGAAAATAAGCAGAGGGTTTGTGATTATAGATCATTCTTAACTGCCCAACACTTCTTGCAATGGTTAACGGTAATTTTCCACTTGGATTCACCTCGCCAAATAAAACTTCTGCCACTGCTTGCCCCCCTAAATTTCCTGGTTCCCAGGCTTCAACAATAGCAGGAATATTATCTTGAAGCCAAGGTTCAGAAATAGGCTTACCATTTACTAAGACAATAATTACGGGAGTTCCTGTTTCCCTAATAGCTTTTACTAAATCTAATTGTTTGCCAAACAAATCTAAGTTGGCACGCCCCATATTTTCACCAGCCGTTTTATTTTTCCATTTGTAGCGCATAGAATTATCTCCTACAACAACAATCGCATAGTCAGCATTTCTTGCTTTTTTTGCAGCTTCTTTAATTTTAGAACTTTTTATATTTCTAATATTTTCTCCAGAATTAAAAAAGTTTACAGCATAACCTTTAGTTTCTCCTAAAGTTTTTATCCCTTCATAAATAGTAGTTACATTTTCATCAGGTTGAACTGCGTGCCAATCTCCTAAAATAGATTGGTTATTTGCATTGGGCCCTGTTACGAATATTTTCTTTTTTGAAGTCGTTTTTTGTAAAGGTAAGATTCCATTGTTTTTAAGTAATACAATCCCTTTTCTTGCAGATTCTAAAGCGGTAGCTTTGTGTTCTTCTGTAAAGAGTAATTCTTTCTTTTTCTCTAAATCCACAAATCGGTTTTCAAATAACCCTAATCTAAATTTTGCAGTTAAAATTTTATGGCAAGCCTCATTTACACGATTTATTGAAAGTGTACCTTCTTTTACAGATTCAATAATAGCATCTGTAAATTTAGGCCCATGCATGTGCATGTCCATTCCAGCATCAACAGACAAAAAAGAGGCTTCTTTCATGTCTTTTGCGGTATGATGTAACGTGTTAATACGTTCAATATCTAACCAATCACTTACATAAAACCCTTTGAAGTTCCATTGATTTCTTAAAAGATCTGTCATGAGCCATTTACTCATATGAGATGGGACACCATTTATCTCATTATGTGCGGCCATAATAGAATACACACCAGCATTAATAGCTTTTTTATATGGTGGCAAATGCACTTCTCTTAAAGTACGAATAGATATATCTGCAGGAGCAGCATTTAACCCATTGATTGATTCTCCTCCACCAATCATGTGTTTTGCGCAGGCAATTACTTTTTGAGTTCCCGTAAAATCATCTTGTTGAAATCCACGTATCATTGCAGCTCCCATATTGCCAACCATAAAAGGATCTTCTCCAAATGTTTCACCAACTCTNCCCCATCTAGGGTCGCGCAACACATCAATGTTAGGTGTGAAGGTCCAATGGCTTCCCGTAGCGCGCATTTCCTTTGCTGTTTGTCTCCCTACGGAATATAAAAAATCATCATTCCATGTGGATGCTAATCCAATTGGTGATGGATATACCGTCGTGCCAGATACCAAAGCATTTCCATGTATGGCATCAATCCCAATTAAAACTGGAATTTTAAGTGGTGATTTTAAGGCCAATTCTTGCAAGTAATTTGCTTCTTTAGCTGTTAATACATGTAAAAAAGAACCTATCTTTCCTTCTTCACACATTTTTGTAACATCATTTATAGAAAGTGTTTTATAAAAGCCTTGTGCATCATTATTTTCTTTATCATCTTCAGGATTGCCTTTTTTCATGTGCTCCAATCCAACAAATTGGTTCATTTGATACACCTTGTCTTCTAAAGTCATTCTACTCATTAAATCAGCTACACGAACTTCTATCGACTTTGAGGGGTCTAAATATATAGGATCATCATTCTTAGCTGTTTTAAAAGAAACAAATAGCATAAGCACGGCCCCTAAAACTATCATTTTTATGGTATTGGTTTGTGGGTGCTTTTTACTTATAATTTTCATTTAATTGCCTTATAATTTTATTAAATATGTTGTCTAATCTTTAGTTGATTCTAGTCCTCCAAAATCAGTATCGGAAATACTTCTTAATTCAGTTAATGACATAGTATTGCCATACCCTTTCTTTAAACGGTATAATTCAGTTTTTAAACTATCAACAAGTTCAGCATGCGTGTCAGAATTTATTAGATTATTCATCTCTGATGGATCATTTTGAAGATCATAAAATTCCCAAATATCAACATCATAATAAAAATGAATCAATTTATAGCGCTGATTTCGTATTCCGTAATGCGGTTGGACACGATGGTAATAAGGATATTCGTAATAATGGTAATACATAGATTGTCGCCAATCTTGAGAGGTTTTTCCTTTAAGATTGGAAAAAAAACTATTGCCTTGGACCGCTTCAGGAACAGCAATACCCGCCATTTCTAATAAAGTTGGGGCAAAATCGATGTTTGAAACAATATCTTCTACAATGGTTCCAGGTTTTATTTTTCCTGGATAACGAATAATAAATGGCATACGCAATGCTTCTTCGTACATAAAACGTTTATCAAAGAATCCATGCTCTCCTAGAAAAAATCCTTGATCTGAAGCATAGATAACGATGGTGTTTTCTTCTAGTCCATTTTCTTTTAAGTATTTCAATACGCGCCCAATATTATCATCTACAGATTTTATAGTTGCTAAATAATCTTTGATGTACTTCTGGTATTTCCACTCACGAATCTCTTCACTAGATAAATCTTCTGTAGGAGCTACAATCTCGCCAGGTTTAAATCCGTATTTCATCCATTTTCTTCGCTCTTTTAACGAGAGAGAATCTGGAGGTGTCATTTTCATGTCTTTTCTAGAGAAATAGTCCATTGTCATCTCGGTATCTCCTGCAGTTAATTCTCTTGCTTTGTAATCATCATTAAAAGTTGCTGGATATGGCATTTCTATATCGTCCCACAGGTCTTCATATTTAGTGTCTGGGGCCCATTCACGATGTGGGGCTTTGTATTGTAACATAAGGCAAAAAGGTTCTTTTTCGTCTCTACCATTGAGCCAGTCTATAGCAAAATCAGTAGTTAAATTTGTGGCATACCCTTTTTCTTTAATTTTTTTGCCATTGTCATTATACAAAGGATTCCAGTACAAACCTTGTTGTCCTTGAGATATGTGATATTTATAATAGTCAAAACCAACAGGTTCTGATGCTAAATGCCATTTACCAACCAAAGCAGTTTGATACCCCGCTTTTTTTAATTCTTGTGGGTATGTCCATTGTTTGCTATCAAAAACTCCTCCTTTATAATTTTTATAATACCCGTTAATATGACTGTATTTTCCAGTCAAAATAGCTGCTCTACTAGGGCCACAAATTGCGTTGGTACATAAGGCATTGGTTAATAAGGCTCCCTGATTTGCAATACGATCTATATTGGGTGTTGGAGCTATATCCTTAAAAATACCACCATAAGCAGATATAGCATTGGTTGCGTGATCATCAGAAAAGATGAATATGATGTTAGGTGATTTTTGTTTGCTGGGCTTGTTTTGACTATAACAAGCTAATGCGGTCAATATAAAAAGTAAAATGAGGAATTTATTATTATAATACACGAATTGAATTTTATAGAAGTTAAACAGCTGATAAGATCAAATAGTATCTATTTTGATCTTATCAGCTGTTTTTTTTAATATTTTTTACTTATAATTTAATAATCCTTTTAGTCAACACAGTTCCGTTGTCAATTTGTATCAAATGAACGCCAGATGATAGTTCTGAAATATCTATTTGGTTGGTATTGAAAACTTCTTTTTCCAAAGCTCCTAATACCGAATATACCTTTATCGAATTGATATTTTCAATTCCTTTAATTGATACAATTTCTGATGCAGGATTTGGATAGATTGAGATTGACACTATATCTTGATTTGGACTATCTAGAATTGTTCCTCCATATTCAAAAGCGCCAGCATCAGCAGTAGCACCACGAGAAGCATATCTTTGATCTACGTCAGGAAGTGTAGTTCCAGTTGCAGAAGTACAATGATCAACAGCATCACCAGCAGGAGTAAGCGCTAAAACATTAGAGAATCCTCCTTCATCAGTTAATGCTGATGGAATACCTATTTGCCCTGCAGTAAGACCTGTAATATTGTTAAGATCATTAACAATGTTATCTACATTTTGCAAATCTGATGAAACGTTATTTATAAAGTTTGGTGACTGTGCATAAGCAAAATTAATCCCTCTAGCTGTTATTGTTCCAGCTCCTACAAATATTGAATTATAGGCGTTAAAATTAAGGTTGTTTGCTNCTGATCCATGAGTTCTATTAAAATAAAGTCCGAAATTAATTGCGTTACCTGTTGCTGTATTACGGCCGCAAGTTACATGAGTCATATTTAAAGTAAGAGTTGGCAAACCAGAACCATCAGCTAATTGCCCACCTTGAGCATAACCAATACCTCCCGAGGCTTCTGAACTGTTAAGAGCCATAGTTGTATTCTCC
>JGI24540J26637_10000835_pt1 | contig 13300 bp, 10 predicted proteins | sample NorSeaMetagenome_FD_26637 | JGI IMG/M metagenome (IMG submission 26637)
CCCCCCCCCTCCTCATATATCTGTCGAAGAACGCTAGCACTGTGTCCTTCCCTACCTTATCCTTGATAATCTCCGCGAGGTCATTTCTCCTCTGGAACGTGTACGTGTCCTTGACAATGTACGCATAGTACTTCGAGAACTCCTCGTTGAGGTTCTTATCCTTCTCAAGGAGCTTTTCAATCACTGCCTGCTTGTTCCTTCCGAACTCTTCTTTATCCATGTCCTCAATCTTCCCCCTGAACGTCTCCAGGAACGCCTCCACCCTCTCGTCCAGGTAGTCGGGGGGGTTAGCGTCGCCCTGTATGATGAATTGTACACCAGCAACGTGCTCGCTTGCCTTCTTGGCAGTGTACACAATGTACCCCAGGGTCTCCTTGGTCCTGAGGACATCAAAGGCAGGCTCGGAAAGAAGGTGACAGAGCACGCTCAAGACAGACGAAATCTCAAGATCGTCACAACCGACCTGGAAGACGCACTGAACACAACTGTTGGCCTCCTCGGGGTTGTACTCGCGGAACCTGTGAACGTAGTCTGTGCCAGGGTTGAGCATGGCAACCCTGCTTTCAGGGAAGCTGCTCTTGAGGAGCTTCTTGTACTTCAAGTTTGCCTTGATGACTTCAAGGAACTTCTTGGCCTCATCGGTAGTGGCATTGCCGTGGATGAGCATCTCGCAGAAGGAGCGAGAAAGGACACTCTGGGAGTAAGAAAGGAGGTCCTGAAAGGTTACTTCCTCCATGGCCTCGACCCTCTCCTCGTAAGGGAAGGAAATCGGTCCCAGGATGAGGTCCGTCGCGTTCCCGGCGTGGTGGTAGCTCTGGTTAAAGAAGAAGTTCTTGAGGCCCTTTAGGCTCTTCTCCTTCATTCTGTCAAACAAGCTCTCAGTGACACTCTCCCCGAACTCAGAGATAGTCACGAGAATCTTGTCCATGAGCAAATGGAGCTTGTGGTTGAAACCGCTGACGCTCACCTCGAGCCCGACCCTCGAGTTGCTGATGCTTGAGTTTAGTCCAGCCATGGCGGCCATGTAACTGAACTCATTGATGAGCTCGTTCAGGCACGCCACATAGAGCTGGGTGAGGCAGAGGCTCTCGGCGCTCTGGTAAGCGAGGGGTGTCGTCAGGGTGCAAATGACGTTGAGCTTGGGCATGCCAAATTTGTCGTCGACCTTGAACCACAACCTTGCCAAGTCATCATTCACGATCAGCTTAGGCTGGTCAGGGTCATGGTTCGAGGGCGGAGAACGAAGGGCGAAGTCGGTCGCGATAAGGTCGTTCTTCTCGGGAAGGTGAAGGTCGGACTTCGGGTACTCGACCTCACTCCACTTGGAGAGGAGATCGGAATCAATCTTCATGTCGTTGTACTCGGTCCCATACCATTTCTCTACGAGCTTCGTCTCGCCCTTGAACTTCCTCCCGGTGACGCTCAAGATCATGTTCTCTGGCGTCAAGTAGCCAAGAATGTCGGTAACGAGCTTTGGGTCGTACTCTGTTGTGAAGTAGGGCCCACTCAGAACATCGTCCGGCTTGTAATTCTGCATCCTCTCGGCTAGGCTGCACGCGTATCCCTGCGGCTTCGACTTTGAGAGGAAGCGAAAGTTGTTCTTGGCGACCTCGAGGTTCTCCTTGTAAATCCATTCTTGGGGGCCGGAGGAGCGCAGCATGTTGATGTAAGCGAAAATTATCTCCGTGATCTCTTCTATGTGATCCATGCCCTCTTCAGTCAGGTCCACCCCGACCTGAAAGCTCGCCCAGTCGCTGCAGCTTCTAGCCTGCCCGCCCCATAGGTCATTAGCGTAGTTCTTCTTCTTCAAATAGCTAATGATACTGCCCGCAGACTCGTGCCCGATGAGGTGGGAGATGTAGTTGGCAGGTTTCTTGTGGTAGTGCTGCCTAGTCGGGGGTAGGGGGAAGTGCAGGTCGAGAGAACGATTCTGTGATGAGCGAAGCGAGCGCGGGAGGGGTTGTTAGTTATGTTGGTTGGCAGTATGCTGCTTTTGCTGTCGCTTCGCTCCTCGTCCAATCTCACCTCCTTGATGGGGACGACCTCAATGCGCTTTCCGAGGTGGGAGGGAGGGTAGGGGGCCCCGGGAAACGAAGGATTCCCAACATCCTTGTTGGCAATGTCTGAAAAATACTTGGAGGCGTAGTTCTGTAGTTCGTCCAAGGTCTCCTTCCCGACCAAGACAAGCTTCATGACATCAGCCGAGTAGAAGGTGGCGTGAAAATTAAGCAAAGCGTCCCTTACGGACTCCCCGGTTTCTTCGTCGTCCTTGATCGTCTCCAAGTTGCCCGTTCCGAACTTGTGGAAAGGATGATCCTCCCTAGCAAGGGACTTGAGCAGCTGGAAGGAGCGCCAGAAGTCGTTCTGGCAGTTCTTGGAGTTCTCCGAGTCAACAGCCTTGAGCTCGCGCTCCGTCGCCGAGGGGGTGAAGAGGGGAGCCACGAAAAATTGAGCAAAGCGGTCTATGGCACCCTCAAAGTGATCGGCCAGGACGTCAAAGTAATAGTTGGTGTCCTCGGTGTCAGTGTACGCGTTACTCCCACCCCCATGAGAAACCAAATACGTATTGTACTCATTCTCGTCGGGGTACTTCTCCGTTCCCATAAACAACATGTGCTCACAGAAGTGGGCAAGACCTGGGAACTTGGCAGGATCGCTAAGGTGCCCAACACGAACATCAAGGGACGCAGCAGCCTTATCGGCAGTCGGATCACTGGAGATGAAATGATAATAAAGAGGAGGAGTAGTGTAGTGAGCGAATGATTCATATATATGGCCAATTATTCCAAACTCCGAAGACTTCTCTGTCGAAGGGAGGAAATCACTCTCACCTCACGAGAAGGACGCTAAGGCGGTTGGACAACTCTACAACTCTATAGTAACGATCATCGCTGAATGATTTTGTTGGAGTCGCAATGATTGTTGCAGAAGACATCTAAAAAAATTGGGATGATCAGCAAAAGCAACTTCGGTAGCTTCACATAATTAATTAATTGTGTCTTTTCAGACATCCCCAGGTCTCTTTTGCCGTGTATTAGTTTCATTTTTGGTTTTTCGATTACGATTTCGATTACGATTTCGATTACGATTTCGATTAGGATGCCGATTTGGATGTCGACTTCGATTTCAATGCAGACTTTGATGCCGATTTCGTGTTACATTCGTTGTTGCTCGTACAACGTTTCATATAAATAACAAGTATTTATAATGAAATTTTCAATCTTATCATCAATTATATTTTATATCAATAGTAACATCATTTAATATAAATATAATAAATATTCCAAATTCAACTTTTTTGGAGTGGAGTACCATCCAGAAAAACAGGTTAGGTTTTGATGGTCTTGGGACTTTTTATATTTAACTTCTCACCTGCCTACTTCTCTTCATTGAACTATTTATTCCCGGGGGCATTGCTTTCCCCCGATCTAGGGCTGATAAGATCAGATAAACCAGGATACATCTTTCGCACGACAAAAACCGCGCAGGTGCAAAAAATGAATGCTAACACACTTCCTAACGCTTTGGTTCGTATTTCCCACAGAGTTCATTCCATTATCGACCATGGCGTTTAACCCTGCTGCGTTAATGCAGCAAAAGGTCAAGGGGATGGGAGGTGGTATGGGAGGTGAGATAGCAGTGAGGGTGTTGAGGGTGCTGATTGTTGGATAAGCAGCACGGTGATCGCAGACGCCGCTCTTGATGGTTTTCTAACTGCCCCTTAATGCCCGTCGCGCTTTGAATCGTTGCAGGAGTTGGCATCAACGTTTTGGGAATGGTTCAGAGGTGAGATTGGACGAGGAGCAAAGGACGGGAGGAGCGAAGCGACGACCGTATACTACTACAGCGCAACAACTAACAACCTTCTGCTTGTCGCTTCGCTCTTCGCCATCCCTCATCCCAACCCTTTTCGCGATTCACTTTGCTCATTGCAGGAACAACGAGCTTGTTGATAAGCTGACTAAGGAGGACGAGAAGATGGAGGAAAAGAGGTCGAAGGACAAGGCCACAGGAGTGTGGAAGCGCAAGTTCTTCGACGAAATCGACGCCAACGAGGTTGGCGGAGCCCCAGCAGGCCTGACCTTTGAGTGCATCGATCTTGACCGCGAGGGCAAGAGGTTCGCGACCGGCGCAAGCAACGGTAACGTGATCATGTGGGAGAGGAACAACAGCATGGAGGACGACTATGGAGTGGTGGAGTTCAAGATGGCACTGAAAGATTGCTCCAAACTTTTGAAGGAGAAGAGGGACATCGAGGACAGGTTTAGGGAAGTCATCAAAAGGGCCATGGCAAAAGAAGAGGGAGGTTCGTATTTCACCCAGAAAGACCCCCTTTTCAAGGTCGTCCTCGTAGACGCCGACCCGAACGCTGAAGTCTCCAACTTTGACTCATATGAGGACACTGAAATCCAAGTTCGACCTTACAAGGAGTGGAAAGCCGAGGTGAGAATCGGCAGGAAGCGAAGCGATGGAGTTGAGAACGCCGGACTGTAATTTTTACCCTTTAACACCACTCTGTTTGTGATTCGCTTCGCTCATTGCTCGCTCTCATCGCTCATCGCAGGAGGACGAGAAAGCCAAGGAAGAGATTGAGAAGGAACAGAGGAGGGCGAGGGGCATCTCATCTCCCGTGAAGGTGACCAAGAAATCGCTGTTAATTGACAAGACTAACGTCGAAGAAGCTGTTGGCCACACTACCACGGAGCTCGGCTACATCGAGCCAACTGGTCAAGCTGGAGACGCCAAGTTTGAGGTCCTTTCTAACGAGGGCAGCGTCACTATCAAAAATGACGGGAGTTACTGGACCCTCACCTGCGACCCTGCAAAGGTTGGAAACCTCGTCTTCACCGTAAAAGCCACTGTCGGCCCCGATCTGGAGGATGAAGAGGAGTTTAACGTTGAAGTCTACAAGGACTACGCAAAGCTAACCCAGCAGGAGGCTCTAGCCGAGCAGGCTCTCAACGCAAAGGCCGAGAGCGATAAGAGCAACGCCAATGTGGCTCAAGAGGAACTTCGCCAAGAGCAACTTCGCCAGTGCGGTAGTCTGCAGAAAGAGCTGAAGAACATGGCCAACGAGAGGAAGGCGGCAAAGTCTAAATTGGAGGCCGCCATGCACGCGGGAGGTGGCAAGAGTTTCAATGCTCACCAGAAGAAGGTCTCCCAAGTCCTTTGTAACGCCAACGAGAACGAATACGACAGTTTTCTGTACTCCTGCGCCGGTAACGAACTCAAGGTTTGGGGTTGGTTGAATGGCAAGCATATCGGAACGCTTTTTTTTGATCCTGACGACGCTGTTAAGAAGTACGACATTAAAGACCTCGCCATAGACGAGACCGCCAAGAATCGCCTGGACGCTCAAATCAAGGCCAAGGAGATGGAGATCGTCAGGCTCGAGAAAGAGCATCTCAAGGCATCGGTGAGTGCCATCAAGGGTCTCAAGAAGGATATCACAAGCCTCGAAAATGAGAGATTGAAACACGACGCGGAGTTCCTCTTTGCTGCCGCAAAGTCAGACCTCGTTCAACCCCATGAGATGGAAGCTTACATTGAAGACAACAAGAAGGGCAAGAAGGGTAAGAAGAAAAAAAGCAAGGGCGGCAAGCAGTACAAGTCAGAGGGCATCATCAAGTTTTGGAAAATCAAGAAGGACGAGTTGGACAACAATAATGTCTCTCATGTGGAAGGTGCCGGTGGGAAACTGTTCTCTATCAATGAGCTTCAGCTTAGGTACAAGTATAAGAGGGAGGGCCTGAAACAGATCCCGCAGGACGAACTTGTCGCTCTCATGAAGAAGGCCCAGCTCAGGAGGGAGGAAATCGCCGATTACGAACTCAAGATCGATGCTGGTCTGGGAGACGCCATCGCGGAGACCCCTCCTCCCACCCCACCTGGTAGTGCGTCTTCGTCCAATGGTCAGGGTAAAATGAGGAGGAGCTCCTTGACGGGGCTCAAGAAAGCCAAGAACAGCACCTTCGTCGAGAGGGAGGCGAGCGGAGATGTAGATATCGCCCTAGACCCTTCCTCGCTTCCTGCTCCTCAGAGGAAGAGGACCAATTCAAGAGACTTTGGACTTGGATCTGCCTTTGGAGGCAAGGTCAAGCCTGAAAAGTACAAGGACAGGCTCGAGAAGGCTCAGAAAAAGCTGGATAGCTACGATATCGAAGCAAAGGCCCTCGTGTCCAGAATCAACGAGGAGGCCGATAACATCGATGTTACTTGCCTTCGAGTTACCGAGGACATGATTTACGTCGGTACAAAGCAGGGCGAAGTTCATGAACTCAAAATTGGCAAGGGGGACCTCGAGTACAGCGGAAAGATCTCCCTTGGAAAGGGCCAAGAGGTCAAGTCCCTCGAAATTCTCACTAACAAGGACGAGGGCCGCGGGGAGAAGTTGATCACCGGCTCCTCCACTTCCATCCAGATGTGGGACTTGAAGACCAAGCAGGCCATCATGACTTTTGACTCCCAGGGTCAGAACATTACGGGGCTCGTCTTGAACCAAGACACAAACACGCTCATCTCGACTTCGCAGCAAGGGCAGGTTGCAATGTTCGATGTTTTCACCGGGCAGAGGGTCAAGACTTTTGAAGGGTTTTCGGAAGGCAGCAACTGCAAATGTGTCGACGTCGACGCAAAGTCCACGGTGATGATTGTTGGGGCCGAGGTTGCAAAACCGGACGTGAGCCAACAGATTGCTGAGATCGACAAGAAGATTGAAGCTGTTGATGATAAGATTGCTCACATAGACGTGTTCAAGAAGAAGAACGAAGACTTCACGTACCTGTCGGAGATGTTGAGACTGCTCGAGAAGTTCAGGGACGACCAGAAAAGGAGGGTAGGCAAGCGCACCATGTCAATATCCACTGACATTCTTGGCTGCGAAGAAATCGATAAGGACGTTAACAAGGACCTTAAAGCGAAGCTCGAGGAATACGAGCACGACAACTCGATCAGTGACAAAGCGCTCGAGGTCATTATTAAGGAGACCCAAGAGGCCAAAAAGGCAACACAAGAATTTGTCGAGGAAAGCTATACAACGTTTCCAGATCTCCATGGGAAAAATCCCTCCGACTCTCCTTTGACGAAAAATAGTGGAAGGAAGAAGAAGACTCAGGAACTTCGGGACGAGAAGAAAAAGCTGAATAAAGATAAGAACTTGGCTAGAGAGAAGCGCAAGTGCCTTGGAATTTGGGACATGGGAGAGAGCAAGGTTGTCAACACAATTGACGCCCACGCAGATAAAAAGATCAACATGGTGGAGCTCTTCAGCATGTACAAGTTCACCGGAACCAAGATCACGCCTTTGCACTTGAAGCGAACCCCCAGGGACAATGTGTCCATCAACAGCTTGAAGAATGTTTACATCAATAGGTATGAGGACTTTCAAAAATTAAGCGCAGCGAAACAGTTCAAGGACTTCGAGACCAAGAGTGAGAAGGAGAAAGCGACTATCTTGAAGCATGTGACGAGGAACTCGAGTCTCGAGTCGGGCAAGGAGTATGTTGTTTCGATTGTTGAAATTGAAGACAAGTCCAAAAAGGTGGTAGCTGAATGCCAACTCGATGAACTTGTGTCCTACAGGGACTATGACAGCTCCAAGCACGCGGAAGACACTCGGTTCTGCACGGCAGTCCCCAACAAGCAGGACATGGTCTATAAGGGCAGCGGCAAATTCAGGATCTTCTCTATTACTCGGTACGAGGAGAAGTGCGTCGAAGTCACGGATAATGTCCATGCTTTCAGCGAACGCATCTACGACCTGAAGGACGACGTGCGCGACAGCAAGGCAATTCTTAAGAAAAAGAAGGACGAGGCTCAGAAGAGGCAGAGCGAGAAACCCGAGCCTTACACTGTCTACACTCGTTTCGAGAAGTCCAATTATGCCGTTACTGCTCACATCTACAAGACTCCTGACGGAAAGGAGTACGGTTTGATCAAGATTTTCAACATCCTGACTGGAAAGAGTATCACCAGCAGCAAGACTTACGAAGCCTACCACGAGGGCGCTCTGAGAGACATTAGGGTAGAGGACAAGTACTTGCTAACAGCTGGTGATGATGGCGTATTCAAGTTCTGGGACTTGGAGAAGCTCGTCGAGACGAACAATGGCGAAAAGAAAAGCCAGGGCAAGTTTAAGGGATCTGACCAAAAAAGTGCCCCCATGTTCATGTCCTTGGATAGTAAGTTTGGCGATAGGGGAGATTCTAAGGAGGACGACAAGAAAGACGATGACGCCGGTGACGATGAAGGTGGGAAGGCTATATCTTCTGTTGCCATTACAGACGATATACAATACCTCGCAATGAGCCAAGACTCGGGCTACATCAGCATCTTTTCTGTTGGAGAAAAGCTGGAAGAGTACGAATACGACTGGAATGGCTTACCCCTGACTGTTGGCAAGGACGAACTGTTGCTCAAGTTCAAGGTTGAGGGAATTGTCCAGCCTTCCGCGGAGAAGATGATTGACCCAATCGTGAACATTGCTTTTGACACCGGTGATGACGAAGGCGAAGATTGCAGCGAGGAAAAGGATTACACCCTCTTCGTCGCGACCATTTCCGGAATGAAGTGTTACAAGGTGAATGAGATCATCACTAACTTCGAAAATGAGGTCGAGGTGGAGGAGAAAAAGGTGAGGCCAAGTGAGGAGCGAAGCCACGACCGGATACTACCACATCATAATTACTAACAAACCGCTCTTCGTCGCTTCGCTCATCGCAGTTCGTCATCCAGAAGCCTAATAGAGCAAAGATGAGGAAAGAAATCATGGAGAAGTACACGGCAACTCAGCACATCCTGGGCGAGAATTTCAAGCCTGCTAACCGAAAGTTGCAGGCGTACAAGACTCACGTTGTCACTTTGGAAAAGGAAATGATAGGAAAGGCTGTCTACCACCGACTGAGGAGGCCCTTTGTTCACAAGTGCGAGGATGTCAACAAGGTGAAAAATAGCATGGTTGATGTTACTGAGACTGATGTTGTCTTCCTCATCATTGACGACACGATTTACATCGTGGGCGTCAAATCTGGCAAGATCCTTCAGAAGTTGATCCCCCCCAAGATCAAGCAGGGAGTCACTCTCGTCAGCTTGGAGGTCGGAATAGATGGAACCCTCGTCGCCGGCGAAACTAATGGAGCCCTGGGCGAAAACGAGGTCGCGAGGACGAACATCTGGGAGTGCAATGACGACTGCATTGACTACAGCTACAAGAAGGCCCTCCAGGATCACACCAAGACCGTGACCGGCGTCGCAATCGCTGAGCCCTACGTTGTCAGTGTGAGTGACGACGGCAAATTGGTCCTGTACGACTACGAGGCTATCGTGAACAACCACCCCAAGGCGCTCCTGCCTCTTGACTTCCTGGCCGACTACGAGGACAGCAAGAATATGGGCAACAACGACTTCGAGAGGATCATGGGAACGGTGAAGAAGAATCCAGAGAAACTGCTGGATATTGCCATGGACATCAAGACCTTGGGCGCCGGTGGCGATGAGTTGGAGGACCAGCCCGAAATTCCTGGATCTCCCAGGAAAGGTGGAGAGAAGAAAAAGGATGGCCAGGGTGGGGGCAGGAGGCTTACTCTTGCCCTTCCCAACAGGGGGAATATTGTCCACCATGCTGCCAAGACTGGCGCGAACGAGTTCCTGGCCAAGATCTTTACCACCCTTGAGCTCGACAACAAGGGGACCGAGATGAACGAGCTCAAGGTCTTCATGGCATGTGTTATGCAGGACGGCGACGGCAAGAGTGCCCTCGCCCACGCTATAGACTCCAAGAGCCAGGGCTTCGTCAAGACCATCTTCGACAGCTACAGCATGATCCTCGACCCCGTGGGGGAGGGGACCGAGAGGCACTACCACGATCTTGGGCCAGGGAAGCACAAGGAGATCCACCCCAGCGACCTCATCAACGTGCAAGACCTTTGCCTCGCTCTCAGAGAGTACCCCCTCATGACGGCAGACTTCTTCAAGAAGAGCATCAAGCTCATCAGGACGTACGACCCAATCGTAAGGGGCAAGTGCGAGAGGTGAGGGGGAACGAAGGTAGCGAACGAGCTGCCTAATATTGTTCTTTTATGATGAACGAACGGCTGGAGCGAAGCGACAGTAAAAGCTACACAATGCATATTCGCATAACTAACCACCTTTACTCGTCTCTTCGCTCATCGCAGATTCCCGATCGAAGACGGCACGTTCGAGGTTTTGGGTAGCAAGAACCGCGTCCCTATGAAGTTCTGGCAGCGCAACATGTACCCAGAATTCACGTCCGAGGAGGACAAGGCAGAGATGAGTAAGATCGAGAACAGGGATAAGTATATGGAAATGACCCAGAAGGACCTCAGGAGCGATACTTGGTACGGGAAGATCCTCAGCTGCTTCAACAGCGGCAGGGAGGAGATCAATAAGTTCAAGACCAAGGGGGAGATTATTGATGACGATGGAGGGGAGGAGCTGCAGGAGGGAGTACCTGGTAAGTGAGGAGCGAAAGGAGGAGCGAAGCGACGACCACATACTGCATATCATTACAACTAACAACTTTCACTGACCGTTTCGCTCATCGCAGTCGTTGCGAAGCTTGTGCCCATCAAGAACATCGCCGGCTGGAACGACGACGACAGCACTGACTTGATGAAGGCCGTCATCCAAGCCTGCGACACCCTCGGAAAGTTTGACCTCTGCGAGAACGAGGTGATTGCAACAGTGATCCAGTTCAAGTGGGAGAGCTGCGTTAAGTGGCAGTTCCTTTTCCATACCTTCATGGCCTTGTGCTTCACGGGGTGCTTCACAGCCGATGCCTTCCTGTACACCAACACTACCTCTAAGGCCCTGCAGGACGGCATGAGCTCCGACGAGGTTACCAACCTCCTCCCAGCCATGGGGGCAATATTCTTCTGGTTCATGTTCGTGTACCACGAGGCTTTGCAGATCGCAAGCATGAAGGACACTTTGGTCAGCAGGAGAGAGAAGGAGAGGGTTAGGTGAGGAGCGGCAAGGAGCGAAGCGACGAGTAGGGAAGGGGATATCTTTGGAGCGGAGAGACATATTTAGCTTATCGTATAAAACAGTATTAGCTCCTCGTCTTATCGCGAACCGCTTTCGCCTAACTAACAACGCGCCACGCTACACTCAAATGCGCAGGTTCCTCGGTCCAATCTTCGTGTTCTTCAAGAGGGTGTTTAACCACTTCACGGGGGATATCTGGAACGGCCTAGATTTCCTCACCCTCACCCTCGTCGCCTTGACTTACGCTTTCAGGATCTACGAGTACGCAACTTCAGCAGACGGCTTCGGTACCTCCACCATCGCCATGGCCACCGCGCTACCCCTTTCGTACCTCAACCTCCTCTACTTCATGCAGGGTTTCGAGGTCTCCGGCGAGCTGGTTCGTATGGTGATCGGTATCATCAGGGGCATCGCAGCCTTTACGGCGATTCTAGCCACGATCGTTGTAGGGTTCGCATTCGCGTTCTACATCTTATACCAGGCCGGAGCCGGGGAGTACGCCAGCGCAGGCGCAGGAGGGGCGGACGTTCTTGACGAGCCTTACGGCATGTCAAGCCCCCGCATGAGTCTGTTCGCGGGTTACCTGCTCATGCTCGGGGACTTCAACGCAGAGGAGTTCAGCGCTAGCCTCAGCTACAACACCACCCTCATGCTCTTCGTCGTCTTCATGTTCCTCGTTAACATTGTACTCCTCAACCTCCTTATTGCCATCATGGGGGATATTTTCGCTAGGATTCAGGAGAGCGCAAGGGCGGCGTTCCTTTACGCAAAGGCCAGCATAATCGTCGAGTTCGAGAGCGTCGGCAAGGCCGGGCTTTTCAGTAGGTGCAGGAACCACTCCAAGAACTACAAGACCAAGGACATTGACTACCCGGAGTGGCTGCAGGTGCTAGAACCACAGAGGGCGGCGGACAACAAGGACATTAGCTTGGTTGCAAGGTGAGGAGCGACGAGCGAAGCGAATCACGAAAAGGGTTGAACACTTTCGACTAACAACCCCCCCCCCTCTCTTCTTTAGGATGAAGCTCCTCACAGACATGCTTGAAAGCAACAAGGCCGTCCAAACTCGTCAGATTCTCTCCCTCGAGTCCAAGCTCGAGGAGCACACCCAGAAGACCAAGGCGGAGTTCAAGTCCCAGACCCGCAGGGTGGAGGACAAGGTCTTGGAGCTCACTCATCTGATGCAGAAGATGGCGATCGAAGTCGATGGGATCAAGACCGTTGTTCTGCAGGGGAACGAAAAGCTGGCGAGGCAGACGGAGAGGATGATGAGGGAGGCCGAACAGAAGAGGAAGGAGGAGGAGGAGGAGAGGAAGATTAAACAGCAGGAGGAGTCTTCTGATGAGGAGTGAGGGGGGTGGGGGGGGTAGGGGAGTTGAGGGGGTGAAGGGGGGATACTCTAAAAAGAAATAAGTGGGTGTGTTGTCACACTTTAAAAATATCTAAGCTACTTGTTCCCCTCCTCAACCCTTCTTCTCTTCCCCCCCTCAATCCTCGCCTCTTGTACCTTAACAAGCGGAAGGTCCGTTTCCCCAACCTTCTCCTTCCTTCCCCCCGTCCCGTACATAACAGTACTCCCACAAACCCCAGCGGCACCAACGATGAACCTAAAATCCGGCCTAAACCCCCCTACAACCGCGTTCACAACAGCCCCAATAACGATGGCTATGGAGGTCGCGAATACCTTCATGATATTGTCGGCGTACTTGACGACTACAGCTACTAGCAGTCCCCCCCCTGCCTGCACGGATATAACAACCCATACCAAGGGGGTGTAACCGTGCAGGAAACCACGCTCATTTATTATAACACCGTCCTTGAAGTAGGTACTGAGGAAACCGAGGAGTACGGAAGGAAGACCCATCTGGACGTTTCGGACCCAAAGGTCTGTCTTGCTGCCTTTTAAAACCATCTCAAAGTACACACCCGCGAAACCCGACGTGCAGGATGCGGTTATCACGCATATCAGACCTATTGTTCTGTCTTTCGGCGTTGCCGTTAGAGACCTGGCGTCCCCGGTTGTGGGGGAGGTTTGGGAGAGGGCTACAAAGAGGAATAACGTAAGGAGGGAGAACCAGCGCTGGGGGGTCATTTTTTTGGATGCGTGAGGGATCATTAGGACGGAGAAGAGGGCGGTTGTTAGGATTTTAAGCTGGTAGGTTACCTGGTAGGTGGTGGCGTCTAGCTTTGTCAGGGCTAGGAAGAGGAGGTTGTTCTGGAGGAGGTAGAGGAGGCAGGGGACGGACAGTTTTAACACTTCAAGGGGAGGGAGGGAGGTGCGGAGGAGGGCCAGGGT
>JGI24540J26637_10000836_pt1 | contig 13299 bp, 11 predicted proteins | sample NorSeaMetagenome_FD_26637 | JGI IMG/M metagenome (IMG submission 26637)
TTAAATATCCTATAATCTCGGCTTCGGGATAGTTTTCTAAATAATTTTCAGTAAGTCTTCCCACCGAAGCTGATAGGCAAGGAGCTATTCCACCTGAGGTTAATAATGCAATTTTCATATAGTGCAAATATCTAATATTTTACTTAATTATATGAAAAAACAATTGTTAACTTTGTTTCATAAATATTCAATTTTTATGATTCAAATATTAAAATTTGGAGGGGCCTCTATTAAAGATGCTCAATCTATAATTAATGTTGCCAAAATACTTTCAAATTATAAAAAAGACAATATTGTTATTGTTTTTTCTGCTATAGGTAAGATTACAAATTTATTAGAAGAATTAGTAGAGTTATATGTTAGTAAGAGTTCATTAATAGATGATAAGTTTAATGAGGTAAAACAAATTCACTATAATATTATTAAAGAGCTTTTCCCATTAGATAATGAAATTTATAATATTGTTGAAAATTTATTTATTGAGATAGATTGGGTTCTTGAGGAGGAGCCAAATACTAATTTTTCATATGATTATGATCAGATAGTATCTGTAGGAGAATTATTGTCATCAAATATTCTGAGTTCTTTTCTTAAGATTAATGATTTTTCAAATATTTTCATAGACGCTAGAGATTGTATAAAAACTGACAATCAACATCAGAATGCCATTATTGATTGGGACTTTACGGATATTTCTATAAAAGAAAAAATAGTTGATTTTCCAGTGATTACTCAGGGTTTTATTGGTTGTACTTCAGAAAATTTCACTACTACATTAGGTAGGGAGGGATCTGATTTTACTGCTGCAATTTTAGCTTATTCTCTTGACGCAAGTGGTGTTACTATTTGGAAAGATGTTGATGGAGTGTTAAATGCAGATCCTAGATTCTTTAGTAAAACTCATCTTTTAGATAATATTTCTTTTACTGAAGCAATTGAGCTAGCATTTTATGGTGCAAAAGTGATTCATCCTAAAACAATACAGCCATTACAAAAGAAATCCATTCCATTGCAAGTGCGTTCATTTATAAAGCTTGATAATATAGGAACTTTAATTAATGACACAGAAAAAGCTAAAAAGATCCCTTCATATATTGTGAAAGAAAACCAGGTTTTAGTTTCCATATCAGATAACGATTTATCCTTTATTATTGAAGAACATTTAAGTTGGATATTTTCACTAATGTCAAAGTATAATATTAGATTGAATTTAATGCAGAATTCTGCAGTAAGTTTTTCTATTTGTATTGATAATGACAAATACAAAGTTCCAAAATTTATTAAAGATTTATCTAAGAATTTTAGTGTTTTTTATAACACCTCACTTACTCTATATACTATTCGTCATTATACTGATGACTCTATAAAATTTATCACTAAGGATAATAAGGTGTTACTTGAACAAAAAAGTAGAAATACTGTTCAATTTGTTATTTCTTAGTTAAGTTAATATATCTTTGTGCAGTATAAAAAAATTGATGAATAATACACATACATTTCATATACCCGTTATGGGAACAGCTTTTACAGCTGATACCCCATTAAAAGTTGCCCAGTACGGAATTGATTCAGTTATTTCTATTGTTGATGATGTGCTACTTGAGCGATTAAGAAAATTATATAGCGAACAGTATGGTTATCCTTATACTGAGATTCTTAAATCATCTAAAGATCATAGAGCAGATCGAATAACATCATATCTAAATCTCATTAATGATTTGTCATCCAAAAAATTTGAAGAATTTACATTATTTACAAAAGATAAATTTGAAGAGATTACAAAATACTTTACACTGCTTCCTAATAGCTCTCAACTTAAAAAAGATTTTTTCACTATTACTGAAAATGTCTTTAATTATGACGACTTAAAAGATTGGTTAAATGAAAATTTATCTATTGGTAGTATTGATGTTAATATTATGACAAAAGTAGATAAGACTAATTTTTTTAAAAATGAAGAATTATCAGTTGAATATAATGATGCACACGCTGCACTAAGAGGATACGCTAAAAGTAATTTAGCTTCTTCTGTTATTTTTTCTGCAGGTATGAATCCTAGATTGTATGGATATATTGGTCAGTTTGATGATTTTTTCCCAAATTTAGAGGGTTATATTAAAAAGAAGATAGTACTTAAAGTGAGTGATTATAGATCAGCAATTATACAAGGTAAGTTTTTAGCTAAGAAAGGTTTGTGGGTTTCTGAATATAGAATTGAATCTGGACTGAACTGTGGAGGTCATGCTTTTGCAACTGATGGTTTATTGATGGGCCCTATATTGTCAGAATTTAGTGATAATAGACAAAGCCTGGTTGATCAAACATATGAGGTTTTAGAAAAAGGTCTTTCAGATTTAAGTAGAATTGTTCCTAGAACAAAACTTAATATTAAAGTTACCGCTCAAGGTGGAGTTGGTACNGCTAAAGAGCAATCATTTCTTATTGATCATTACAATTTAGATTCAGTAGGTTGGGGCACTCCTTTTTTATTAGTTCCGGAAGTAACAACAGTTGATAATGATACTAGAGAAAAGTTGTTAAAAGCTCAGGAAAGAGATTTGTATTTAAGTGATGTTTCTCCTTTAGGTGTTCCATTTAATAATCTTAGAAATAATTCAAAAGATATTGAGAAAAGTCAGAAAATTAACGAAGGTAAGCCTGGAAGTTCATGTCCTAGAAGGTTTTTAGCCTTAAGTAATGAATATGGAGAACAAGGTGTTTGTACTGCTTCTCGTAAATTTCAAAAGATAAAAATTAAAGAATCTAATAAAGATAACTCTATTTTATTAGATAAAGTTTTTGAAAAAACCTGTTTATGTATGGGTCTTGCAGCTGCCGCAGTTATTAATAATGATATTGAAGTAAATAAAGAAAGTCAATCTGTATCTATTTGCCCAGGTCCTAATTTAGCATATTTTTCAAAATATATGAGTTTAAAGGAAATGTCAAATCAAATATATGGCATGTCTAATAGTATAACAAGAGTTGATAGACCACATATGTTTTTGAAAGAATTAGAGTTATATATTAACTTTCTTTCTAGTAAGCTTGAAGAGGCTTCTGATGATTTTAATAAAAAACAAGTAAAATATTTCACAAAGTTTACAAATAATTTATATCAAGGTCTTGATTACTACTCTAGTCTTTTTAATGACATAAAAGTAAAGTTTAAACAAAATAAGAATACCATACTTACTGATCTGGAGAGATATAAACTTGATCTCAAAAAAATAAATTCAAAGATAGAAGACTTAATAAAAACTAGTTCTTTATAGAATTTAATTGATTTATAATTTTCTGAGCTAGTATTTCTGCAATTTTAATATCACTTTCTTTAGTCCACCCCGCAATGTGAGGAGTTAATATTACATTTTTTGCTTTAAGTAAATATGTTAAATCTTTAGTATTGTTTTGTGTAGCTAATTTTTCAAATGACATTTTTTCTTGTTCCAATACATCAAGGCATGCTCCTAATATTTTTTTATTCTCCAAGCTCTTCGCTAAAGCCTCAGTATCTACACATTTTCCTCTTGAAGTATTAATTAAGTAAAATGGTTTGTTAAATTTTGAGATAAAATCATCATTCACTAAATATTTAGTTTCATGAGTTAGTGGTACGTGTAAACTCAGAAAATCTGCTTCCTTATAAATAGTTTCCATATCTGTTTTATAATCATATTCAGTTTTATATTTATCATAAGCAAGAACTGTAACATCAAAACCTTTCAAAAGATTAGCAAATGCATTTCCATTATTTCCAAAACCAATAATTCCAATTTTTTTTCCAGAGATTTCAGTTCCTCTATTACTTTCTCTATTCCATTGTCCTTTTTTAACTTCTTGATTAGCTTGATTAATATTGTTTATTAGTCCAAGTATCATAGCTAGAGCGTGTTCAGCAACTGCTTGTCTATTTCCCTCTGCTGCATTTAAACAAGATATATTTTTTGTTATCGCATATTCTACATCAATATTTTCAGTTCCAGATCCTGCTCTGGCAATGAATTTTAATTTTTTTGCAATATCAATGAAACTTTTATCTATTTCAAATTTACTTCTAATTATAATTCCATCATATTGATGAATGATAGTAGATATTTCTTCTTTAGATTTAGAATATGCTGTATCACAGAGTATATTAGCACTTTCTAAAGTTTGTATTAATAATGGATTTACAGTATCTATAAAAAGTACTTTCATTGTTTTTCAACACTTTGTGTAATTTTAATAAACTCATCTACAGATAATTTTTCTGCTCGTAATTTTAGTAGATTAGTTATTTCATCATTATTTTTTAAATTAAAACCCTTTAATGCATTTCGTAAAGTTTTACGTCTTTGATTATATGCTGATTTAACTATTTTTTTAAATAATACAGGATCACAATCTAATTTTTCTCTTGAATTTCTAGACAACTTAATAACAGATGATTTGATTTTTGGAGGTGGAGAGAATGATTCTGCTTCAATCGTGAAACAGTATTCAACATTGTAGAATGTCTGAATGAAAACACTTAGTATCCCTCGTTTCTTCCCCGAATTACTAATAATACGTTCAGCTACTTCCTTTTGAAACATTCCAACTAATTCAAAGATAATATCTTTATTTTCATATACTTTAAATAAAATTTGAGAAGAGATATTATATGGGAAATTTCCAATTATTGATATTTCAGATTTAAAAATATTATTAATATTTATTTTTAAGAAATCTCCTTCAATAATTTTTTTTTCAATATTTAAAAATTTTGTCTTTAGATAGACAATAGATTCTAAATCAATTTCTATAAGTTTTAGATTTTTTTTTTGAATGAGATATTGAGTTAGCATTCCCATGCCAGGTCCAACTTCTAAAATATTTTGATTTACTCTGTGTGTTAAAAGATCAGTTGTCTTCTTGGCTATATTGATGTCATTTAAGAAATGTTGACCTAAATATTTTTTAGCCCTTACAACTTTCATTGGTTTTTTTTAAGTCTTTTAAATAGTTTTGATGCAAATACAAAATCATTTAATTGTTTATTAGAGTTATTAATTAACTCTTCTTTACTGCCAGACCAGCAAATTTCCCCATTATTTATATAAGCTATTACTTCTCCAATTTCCATAACTGAATTCATATCATGAGTATTTACTATAGTAGTAATATTGCTTTCTAATGTTATTTCTTGAATTAAATTATCAATAATAATTGCAGTTTTTGGGTCAAGTCCTGAATTTGGCTCATCACACAGGAGGTATTTTGGATTCATAACAATTGCTCTAGCAATTGATACTCGTTTTACCATTCCACCACTTAATTCACTTATTAATAATTTATTACTATTTTGAAGGTTAACTCTTTTAAGACAATCATTAACTCGATGTAGTTTTTCCTCGTAAGTTTGGTTTGTAAACATTGTTAAAGGAAACATGATATTTTCTTCTACATTCATATAGTCATAAAGAGCACCCTTTTGAAATAACACACCAATTTCCTGTCTTAATTTTCTTTTTTCTTTTTGGTGTAGCTTATTAAAGTCTCTATCATCATATAGAATTTCACCATGGTCAGGATTGTGTAATCCAATAAGTAATCTTAGTAGTGTTGTTTTACCAGATCCGCTCTCCCCAATAATTAAATTAGTTTTTCCCTTTTCAAATTTAAAAGAGATGTCTTTAAGAACAAGATTATCCCCAAACGATTTATTTATTGCTTTAATTTCAATCATGCTAATAGTAAATCTGTTAGTAGAAAATTAAAAATTAGTATTATGATACTGCTAAATACTACTGCACGGGTACTTGAACGCCCTACATCTAATGCCCCCCCCTTAGTGAAGTATCCAAAATAAGAGGATACACTAGAAATAATAAAGGCAAAGAAAACTGTTTTGATTAAACAATATGTTATGTAAAAAGTATTAAATTCATACTTTATTCCATACATGTAATCTGCAGCCGTTATACCGGCTGTCTGACAACCTATCCATCCTCCTACAAGCCCAATTGTAATACTTAGAATGATTAGTACTGGAAAGAAAAGAACAGTTGCAAATATTTTTGGTAGTATTAAAAAAGATGCAGAGTTTACTCCCATAATTTCTAATGCATCGATCTGTTCAGTAACTCTCATAGATCCAATTTCAGAAGCTATATTTGATCCAACTTTTCCAGCAAGAATTAGTGATAACATTGTAGGGCAAAATTCAAGAATTAAGGATTCTCTAGTAGCATAGCCAATTAAATATTTAGGAAAAAGAGGACTTTCAAAATTAAAAGCTGTTTGAATACTTACAACTGCTCCTATGAAAAAAGAGATTATAGTAACAATACCTAAAGAATCAAGGCCAATTTTCTCTAGCTCTAAGCTAAATTGTCTCATAAAAACTCTCTTCTTTTCTGGAATACTAAAAACTTTTTTTATCATAAAAAAGTATTGCCCAAGATGTTTAAGTAGTTTAATCATTTTTCTTAAAAGTAATTCTTTTATTTAAATTTGCACTAATATATGAAAACACAAAGGTATTATTTTATGGCTCTTTTATTTATAATTTTATTTAGTTCTTGCAGCATTCTTAAAAATAATAATTGTGATTGCCCCAATTTTTCAAAAGTCAAAGATGATTCTTCTAAAATTCAAATATAACTTTCTTCGTAGCTTAGATTAAGTCTAAATAATTACTTTTGTTGGATGCGAAATCTATCTCAACTTCCATTATTTGTTAAAGCTAAAATAGGCAAGATTAATGATCAAGATTTAGAACAGAAGCTTCTTGAAATGGGGTGTACTCCAGATGAAGAAATAACTGTAATTAGAAAAGCTCCCTTTAAAGGACCTCTTGCAATTATGGTGTCATCATATATGCTAAGTATTAGATATAATGATGCATGTGTTATTGATATAGTAGAATATGGAAAATAAAGCCATTAAAATTGTTTTAGCTGGAAATCCGAATTCTGGTAAGACAACACTTTTTAATTCTTTAACAGGCTTAAAACAAAAAGTTGGTAACTATCCAGGAATTACAGTNGAAAAAAAATCAGCTAATATTAATGTTAATGGATACAAATCTAAGATTATTGACCTTCCAGGAATATATAGTTTGTATTCAAAGTCTATTGATGAGAAGGTTGCTCAAGATGTGATTTGTAATAGTTTTGATAATGATTATGCTGATATTGTAGTTGTCATTGCCGATGCTTCAAATTTGAGAAGATCTATTTTTCTTTTAACTCAAATTATTGATCTAAAAATACCAGTTGTTTTAGCTTTAAACATGATAGATGTTGCTTCTAAAAAAGGTGTTATTATAAATATTGATCAACTTTCATCTGACTTAGGTATTAAAGTTATAGCAATAAATGCTAGAAAATCTCGTGGTTTATCAAAATTAACTCACGCTATTATAAGTGAAAAAATAGAAAAGAGTGAAAAAAGTAAATCCATTTTAAATGTTAAGGATGTTTTTGGTAAAATTATTGACCAAGTAAATGATATTAGGGGTGTTAAAAATGACTATGCTGCATTTTTATCTTTGTGTGGTTATGATATGAGTAATTCTATTAAACAGAAGATAGAGATTTCAGTTTTATCAAAACAAAATGATATAATTACTGAAAGAATTCAAGCTAAAGAAACTGTAAGAAGGTATAAGAGTATTGATAAAATCATTTCTAATTCTGTTAAAAATATAGAACCTAAAGGAAAGTATAAAATAACGCAGATTATTGATAATATTCTTATCCATCCAGTTTTAGGATATGTAGTTTTTCTTTCTATACTTTTTTTAATGTTTCAGGCAGTATTTCAATGGAGTTCTTATCCAATGGACTTAATTGACTTGTTTTTTACAAATGCATCAATATGGATTTCCAAGACTCTTCCAGTTGGAGTTTTTAATGACTTAATCGTTAATGGTATTTTAGCTGGAATAGGAGGCATAGTGATTTTTGTTCCACAAATAGCATTTCTTTTTGCATTTATTGCCTTTCTTGAAGATACAGGCTATATGGCTAGAGTTAGTTTTTTAACTGATAGATTTCTAAAGATTGCTGGTTTGAATGGACGATCTATTATCCCTTTACTTAGTGGTGCTGCATGTGCTGTGCCTGCAATAATGTCTGCTCGAACTATTTCAAGTTGGAAAGAGAGAATAATTACTATTATGGTCACCCCTCTTATGAGCTGCTCAGCTCGACTTCCTGTCTATACTTTAATTATTTCTATGATTATTCCTGAAGATATGTATTTTGGTATTTTTAATTTACAAGGTTTAGTGTTAATGTCATTTTATCTTCTTGGTTTTGTAGCTGCTATATTAATTGCATTTATTTTAAAATTCATTATTAAAACTAATGAAAAATCATTTTTTATAATGGAGATGCCATCATATAAAATTCCTGATTGGAAAACAGTTATTTATACTATTATTGAAAAAGTTAAGATATTTTTATTTGATGCTGGAAAGATAATAATTGCAATATCTGTTGTGTTATGGTTATTATCATCATATGGCCCTTCAGAAAATTTTCAAGAAATTGATAATAAATATCAAGGAGTTGAAGGATCTTCAGACTTAATAGCTTCAGAAAAATTAGAATTTTCTTATGCTGGAATAATTGGTAAAACTATTGAGCCAGTTATTAAGCCTTTAGGATTTGACTGGAAAATAGGTATCTCACTAATTACCTCTTTTGCTGCAAGAGAAGTTTTTGTTGGTACAATGTCAACGATATATAGTGTTGGAGATGATGATATCATTTCTATTAGAGAAAGGCTTAAGAACGAAAAAAACAATGAAACTGGAGAAGCTTTTTTTACTCCTGCAGTTGGAATTTCTTTAATGTTGTTTTATGCATTTGCAATGCAGTGTATGAGTACTATTGCTATTGTTTACAGAGAAACTAATAGTATTAAGTGGCCCCTAATTCAGTTTTTATATCTAACTATTTTAGCATACTTGTCAAGTTTTTTTGCTTTTCAAATTTTAAGTTAGTAAATCATGAAGCATGATTATATAAATTTTATTCCTTCAGACTCTAGATCACTTATTCAGAAATGGGTTGCTGAAATAGATGTTGTCATAAAAGTTGTAAAAGCTAGAAAAACTAAATTAGGGGATTTTAGATATTCTTTTGATAATAAATGCATTATAACAATTAATGATGATCTTAATCCTTTTTCTTTTCTAATAACCTTAACTCATGAAATAGCACATGCATTTGTATATAAAGAATTTAAAGGCAGTGTTGCCTCACATGGTAAGCAATGGAAAGAAGTTTTTAAGGGATTAATGCTTAATTTTTTACCAAGCAATATCTTTCCAAAAGATATAACGACTGCTTTATCAATTCATTTAATGAATCCTTCTGCAAGTTCATGTAATGATTTTGATTTATCTTTAGCATTGCAAAAATATGATAAGATAAAAAGGTTAAATATTAGTAATATAAAATTAGGAGATTTTTTTATGTCATCAAATCGTATTTTTATTAAAGGTCATAAATTAAGGAAGAGGTTTAAGTGTAAGGAAATAAAAACAAATAGAATTTATTTGTTTAATCCACTTGCTAATATCGAATTAGTTAAATAAATTAACTGAAATAGTTTAAATTTGAAAAAAAAAAATTGAATAAAAATAATTACGCAATAATAATGGCTGGTGGTGTAGGATCAAGATTTTGGCCTTTAAGTAAACAGTCATACCCAAAACAGTTTTTAGATATTTTATCTATTGGAGAAACACTTATTCAACAGACTTATAGACGATTAAGTTTATTGTGCCCAAAAGAAAATATTTTTATTTTAACAAATAAGGATTATTTTGATTTGTGTAAAACACAATTAGAAGGTATTAATGATAGTCAAATTTTGTGTGAACCTGTTATGAGAAATACAGCTCCCTGTATTGCATATGCTGCTTTTAAGATTTTGAATCTTAATAATAATGCTAAATTAATAGTAGCTCCATCTGATCACTTGATAACTGATGAGCTTAAATTTACAAGTATTGTTAATGAAGCATTTGCTACTATATCTTCTGAAGACGTCCTGATTACATTGGGAATTAAGCCTTCAAGACCTGATACTGGATACGGATATATTCAATATGAAGATNATAATTTTATAGATGATAATATTAAGAAGGTTAAAACTTTCACTGAAAAACCNAATATTGCTTTAGCATTACAATTTTTGGACAGTGGAGATTTTTTATGGAACTCAGGTATTTTTATTTTTAAAGCTGATGTTATTATACAATCTTATAAAAAAAACCTTAGAGATATATATGATGTCTTTTCAAGTGGAGAAGAATATTATAATACTGAAAATGAGCTAGAGTTTATAAATCATATTTTCCCATCTTGTAAAAATATTTCTATTGATTACGGAATTCTTGAAAAATCTGACAATGTATATGTTTACCCTGCAGTTTTTGGATGGAGTGATCTTGGTACTTGGGGTTCAATTGATAATCATCTGAAAAAAGATGAAAATAATAATGCAATAAGAGGAAAGGATGTTAATCTTTACAATTCAAAAGATAATATTGTTCTTCTTGAAAGTAATAAGGAGTGTATTATTAATGGATTAGAAGGTTTTATAATTGTTGAAAAAGATAATTCTTTATTAGTATGTAGAAAAGAAGATGAGCAGCAAATAAAAAAATTTGTTACAAATCTTAGTAGTAAAGATGTTAAATATTAGTTATTACACATCTTTATTGGATTAATCCATTCATCAAATTCTACTTCAGTAACATATTTAGATTTAAGAGCTTCTTCTTTTAGTGTAGTTCCNTTCTTATGTGCATTTTTTGCAATTTCAGAAGCTTTTTCATATCCAATTTTGGTATTTAAAGCTGTAACTAACATCAAAGAGTTTTCTAAGTTTTTAGTGATATTATTATGGTTTGGTGATATTCCACTAATACAGTTTTCTTCAAAAGAATTACATGCATCTGCTAAAAGCTCAGCAGATTGCAGAAAATTAACTGCCATTACTGGCTTAAAGACATTTAGTTGAAGATGGCCTTGCATTCCACTCATTGTTATTGTTATATCATTACCAATTACTTGGGCACANACCATTGTTAATGCTTCAACTTGAGTAGGATTGACTTTTCCTGGCATAATAGATGATCCTGGCTCATTAGATGGTATATTAATTTCTCCAATTCCACATCTTGGACCAGATGCTAGCAGTCTAATGTCATTTCCAATTTTATTTAATGATGTTGCTAATTGTTTTAATGCACCATGAGTTTCTACAAATGCATCATGAGCTGATAGTGCTTCAAATTTATTATCTGCACTTGTAAATTTAATATTTGTAAAATCTGATATTTTTTCTGCAACAAGCTTAGCATATCCTTTTGGTGAGTTAAGGCCTGTTCCTACTGCTGTTCCTCCTAATGCAATTTCAGATAAGTGAGGTATAGTGTTTTGTAATGCTTTAATTCCATAATCTAGTTGAGATACATAAGCAGAAAACTCTTGTTGTAGTGTTAACGGTGTTGCATCCATTAAATGTGTTCTTCCAATTTTTACAATGTTAGAAAAAGATTTTGCTTTTTTATCAAAAGTATTTCTTAACTTTATAATCGCAGGTATTGTTTTTAAAGTTAAGATTTTTAAAGCAGCAATATGCATAGCAGTAGGGAATGTGTCATTAGAGCTCTGTGATTTGTTAACGTCATCATTTGGATGAACTATTTTCTTTTTATCTTCAAGCTTACCTCCCTGATTTAAATGAGCAACATTTGCAATTACTTCATTTACATTCATATTTGATTGAGTACCACTTCCAGTTTGCCAAATAACAAGAGGAAATTGTTCATCATGTTTTTTTGCAATAATTTCATCACAAACTTTAGAAATAGCATCTTTTTTTTCTTTACTGATTTTGTTTAGTGTATAATTTGTATGTGCCGCCGCTTTTTTAAGAAATGCAAAACCATATATAATTTCTAAAGGCATACTTGAGGCAGGTCCTATTTTAAAATTATTTCTACTTCTTTCAGTTTGCGCTCCCCAGAATTTATCATTTGGGACCTTAACCTCTCCCATAGTGTCTTTTTCTATTCTATATTTCATCTTAAAAAGTTTTGTTGGTTAACTAAGTTGTTGTTAATTTGTTAAAAATAATTGCTATGAAATTTATTGGTTTTTTAATGTTCTTGTTTGTCTTTTTAATGGCATTTTGGTGTTTGTTTTTTTTAGCTAGTATTGTTCCTTACTTTATTTTTGTTTGGCTAAAAGAGGGTAAGCTTGAAAACCACCAGATCCCTAAATAATAATACAAATTTAGTATTATTTTTTTATAAATATATTTTTATTAGATATCTCCAAATTCCAACAAGTAGGCTTTGATAAATTCATTAATGTCTCCATCTAAAACATTTGATGGATTTGTTGATTCATAATTCGTCCTTAAATCTTTTACTAATTTATATGGGTGTAGTATATAGCTTCTAATCTGAGAGCCCCATTCTATTTTCTTTTTTTTACCTTCAATTTTATTTTTTTCTTCTTGTATTTTTTTTATTTCTAATTGATAGAGTTGAGATTTTAATAATTTAAGTGCTTTGTCTTTGTTTTCAAGTTGAGAGCGAGTTTCTGAGTTTTCAATAATAATTCCGGTTGGTTCGTGTTTGAGACGCACTGCGGTTTCTACTTTGTTAACTCCTTGCCCACCAGCTCCACCAGCTCTAAATGTATCCCAGCTGATTTCTGAAGGATTAATATTGACTTCGATGCTTTCATCAACTAGCGGGTATACAAAAACAGATGCAAATGTAGTATGTCGTTTAGCATTAGAATCAAATGGTGAAATTCTTACAAGTCTATGAACTCCATTTTCACATTTGAGCTGCCCATATGCAAAATCTCCATCAAATTCAAGTGTAACAGATTTTATGCCAACGGGTTCTGCTCTTTGTAGATCAATTTGTTTTATTTTAAAGCCGTTTTTTTCCCCCCACATCAGGTACATTCGCATCAACATTTCAGCCCAGTCTTGTCCTTCAGTTCCTCCTGCTCCTGGGTTTATAGTCATTATTCCACTCATTTTATCTTCTTTAGAACTTAACATTTTTTTAAATTCTAATTCCTCCAATGATATTATTGTTTTGTTGAATTGATTGAGAATCTCTTTCTCATCTTCTTCAAGTTCAATCAAAATACTAAGCTCATCAATATTATTTGAAATTGAGTGAAAATCATCTACCCATATCTTAATAGTATTTTTAAGTTTTAAAGTTTTTTCTGCTTGTTTAGGATTGTTCCAGAAATTATCGTTAAGTATTTCTTTATTTAA
>JGI24540J26637_10000837_pt1 | contig 13297 bp, 18 predicted proteins | sample NorSeaMetagenome_FD_26637 | JGI IMG/M metagenome (IMG submission 26637)
TGCTTCAGAGTCCTACGCTTCCGATGCAATCGAAATAAACCATGCCGAAATTGGACGGGACGCTCTTTACCGATCCATCTCTGCCCTATCAGAATCAACCATGATTTGCCCCACCTTCACAAGAATCCACGCCCTTCTCAATAGCCCATCCGAGCTCCACCACCACGCCGCACTTTCTTCAATCTCCTGCACCGCGGAGTTCATGAACACTTTCGACACTCAGTTGCAGGCTACCGTCGCTACCATTCCGTTTTTTTCTCCTTCATCCCCCCTCTCCCCTTCACCGCAAGTCATATCTGCCGCGATTGACTGCATCTCAGTCCTCGCATCATTATTCTATCCGACGATCCAAAAAAGTCACCACCAGTCGATCGTCCCAGCCCTCCTCCACCACACTTCTAGAACCAACACCCTTGCCCCCCGGATCCGGGCAACCGCTATTGGAGCTCTTTCTAATTTCATTGAGCTGACTCCTGCAGAGATTTCCATTTCTTACCTCGAGCCCATGCTCGGACGTCTTGTTACTGCCATCAAAGAGGGGCCCATCATTGTCGTCGAAGCTGCAATCACAGGTGAGATTGGACGAAGAGCGAAGGACGGCTGGAGCGAAGCGACAGCAAAATCAGCTTAACTCCTACTCGCATAACTAACCACCTTCCGCTCGTCGCTTCGCTCCTCGCAGGAATAGCCTCTGTTGCGTCCTCGAATCGTGAAAAATTCGACCCCTACTATGCTGCTATCGCACCGATTCTCAAAAACGTCCTCTCTTCTCTATCATCTCCTTCGGCTGTCACCCCCGAAACGTATCTGCTCCGTGGGAAGGCACTCGAAGCGCTCTCTCTCCTCTTTATTGCTGTCTCCGACAAAACTATCTGCGCCGACGACATGACCGCGGTAATGAGCGCCACGGCTTCCTTCGAGCTCACAACAATTAACACGTCAGATCCCTTCAAAAGTTATCTCATCAAGTGCTGGACGCGCATAGCACAAGTAGCCAAGGTGAGAATGGACGAGGAGCGAAGGACGGCTGGAGGGAAGCGACAGCAAAAGCAACTTAACGCCTACTCGCATAACTAACGACCTTTCACTCGTCGTTTCGCTCCTCGCCCCGCTCTTCGCTTCGTTCATCGCAGCTGGCATTTGCGCCTTATCTGCCATTGATCATGCCTGAGTTGATCCGCTGCATGAGCCTTGATGCGCAGACTGGTGAAATAGAGGTCAAAGGCGAAAATGACTATGATGATTCCGGAGATGAAGACGATGACGACGACGACGACGACGAAGATGACTACAACATCTCTACGGTTTACCTCAACGACGGCTCAAGTATTTCAGTCCGAACTTCTATATTGGAAGATCAGGCGGCGTCCGTCCACACAACCCTCTTTCTCTGCGAATCACTTCAGCAGCACATGTACCCATATGTCGAAGCCATTTCTGGAGCTCTTGCCCGAATCATTACCTCCTCCATCCATGACGACCTGCTATCCTACGCAGTGACAACATGTTCGGAGCTAGTTCGCTGCGTGTCTCGGTCACAACAGCGGCAAGGGACTAGAGCGATTCTTGACTTATTTCTCAAATCAGCTATTTCCATCCTGCACAGTTCGGTGATGGACGGTGCAGGCGATGAGGGGGATTGTGAGACTGTAGTGTGCGCAGTGAAAGGGATAGACAACGCCCTCAGATACGCCGCTTACGACTTCTCCAAGATACCAAAGACTGACTTCGAGACAGACGTAACTGAGCTTGATCTGCAACTTGCTGCGGACGCCGTGCTTCTCTTGGAGCCTCAGGTGGATTCCTTGGTAGGGATCCTAATGCAAGTGTTTGATAATACGTTGCGCATTATGGCGCTCCGTGTGGCAGATGCGAAATGCAACTCGGCGGTAGGGGACTACGACGAACAGGCTGCGAACGCAGATAAGGCTGCTGACCAAAATAACGAGGAGCTCTTGGAAATCCTTTGCTCCCTCTTCTCAACAATGATGCAGCTACATGCCTCCACCTTCCTTTCACTCCCTTCAGTCGTAAAGGAACTCGTCCCTGCCACTTTCGAGTATTTGAAGCCCCACTTTTCTGCGCTTTATCGTCGTTTTTCAATCCATGTCCTTTGTGAACTTCTCAAGCATTGTATTTTTGTGAGCTCCAACGTCAACCTTCAACAGTCGTTCCTCAAGGAATCCTCCCCTTTACTCAAAGAATGCCTCGACCCATCAGACGCTTTCATTTGTCGAATTGCAACCGAGGCATGTAAAGTCCTTTCTTTCCACGGACCAAACCTTCTCGACGATGAGCTGAAGCACAAGTTACTATTGCTATCAAATCAGCAAACCACACCCTCCATAGAAGAATCTCAAAGGAACGCGAAGGTAACCCTTGAAAGGTGTGGCTTAAGGTCGTTATAGAATAGAATTAGAAACCCCCTGCATTTCAGCCAAACAGTGTCCTTACGTTCTTACCAGAAGATCTTATCACTTCCTTCCTTCGTCAAGTTCTTAACCTTGTTCTTCAATCGCTCTTCGTTCAAGTCCCTAAGCTCGTGGGCATATTCAGGATCTGAAAGAAGGGCCCGAAAAACAGGCATTCCAGGTACAGCTCCCTTTCTCAGATGATCGTGCTTCTTCAATCCCTTCAAAACCGTATCCGTTAATTCAGCATTCCAATCCAGGCGCTGGCGTTTCGACCCGTTCCCCTTGCTTGGGGGAGCAAAATGTTCCATGGTAATGTTTTTGGTTTTCTTCGCCGTCTTGTCGTTCTTCATCCAACCACCTCCGCTATCGGCGGAAGAACCCCCCTTCGCGGCATTTCCTTTAACAACATCGATTTCCTTGGGAGGTTTTTCTGAGGCCTTCTTCTTTCGTCCAAGCAAGAGGGCAGGATCGCTGTCGTCCGAGTCCGTGTCGGAATCTAAACCATTCGCGATCCCATGATCTTGAGCGGGGAAGTTATAAAGGGTTGCGGTCGTGGTGGTAGTGACTGTAGAGGCAAAGATCTGCTTACTCACTTGGTCGACTTCCTCGTCACTGCTTAACCAATCATCGTCCCCCTTTTCAACCTTTCTAATCTTGGCCGAAGCCTTAGGGCGGGACCAACCTGGTTTTGGGAAGTTATTGGCGTCGAAGAGAGGTACAAGCTTTGAAGGAGGAGTTTCCACGGGCGACTGTTCTTCAGGAGTGTTCTCCTTGTCTAGTTCGGATGCATCCTCTTTCTTCGGCGAGGTGTTTCTGGGGGGAGGCTTCATCGGAGAGACCCCTTCATCATCTGTGGAATCGATGGGGTCTTGAGGAGGGGGGGGCTTGTAGGATTCCTTCGCAGGACTTTTCTTAGGGCTAGTCTTCTTGGGGCTAGTCAACTTAGGGCTAGTCAACTTAGGGCTAGTCAACTTAGGGCTCTTTAACTTTGAGGACTCGATGCCGTCAGCAGCTTTTCGCTTGTTCGGACTGACTAGCTCTTCGGATTCCTCCACCTCCTCAGAGTCCTCCACCTTCTCCTCCGTCTCCTCACCCTTCACTTCCAACTCCTTTTCGTCAGCATCACCAGCACCCCCAACCCCGTACTTTTCCTCCGCAGCCTCAATTGCGTCAAGAAGGTTGTCCTTGTACTTGCTCATGATCTTATCCACCTTTAAGATTTTCTCTGGGGCGACCTTCTCGTACAATTTTACGAACCGCTCCTTGATTTCCATCTGTGCATTATTGTAAGCGTAGATCTTCTTCTTCTTCGGACGGTCACCTCCACCCGCCTTCCTCCGCCTTTCCTCCCTTTTGTCTTCCCCCTTCTGGTACTCTTCAAGTTCCCGCCTCTCATCCTCCCCCCCTTCCTTGATGATCTTTTCCAGCTCAGCCCCCCTCTCCTCATCCCTCTCCTTCCTAGTCGCCATGACCTTATCCAGGCCTCCCCCGGCCACCCACTCATCATAACCCTTTTTAATGTCCTCTGGTGTATCGCCCTCAACGAATTCCCCGAACGTGTCGTCTTTGTAAAGAGTCAACCTCTTGGGGTTGATCCAACCTTCGACGACACCCTTAGCGACTACGTCTGGTAGCATCTCTCCGCAGATGCCTTGAACGACATCATCATCTTCGACCATGTTTGCGTAGGGTTCGTAACACGTGAGCTCAGGGTCTTCCCTGTCAACAATAATATGCTCCTGCGTAAGTGGATCGAACACGACCGGGTGACGAAACATCAGAAGCGATCGAAGGAACCCGTTCCAAAACAATCGCCTCTCGACAGGTGGGAGTTTTGCCATCATGGAAGTACCCGACAGGTTGTGGTGGAGCGTCGCAAGGGGGGCAGGAAGAGCAGACCTATCCTTTGCTATAACCCACGGGCGAAAGCTCTTCTCGACGACCTGCCTAGCCTTGGCGATTCCCATCTGGGGAAGATTCTTCAAATAGTCGCAGCCGCTCAAGATGCAAGCACAAGCAATCGCACCCTCGGTGAAGCCCCTGAAGTTGTAATCATCGGGCAGGTTTGGAATGTCCGTCTTTTCGTAAAGGACACCGTAGCAGTTGTCCTCTTTGTGGTCCATCGAAACCTTGGCCAGGACCCTGGGGATCCCCAGGGGGACGCAGTCAGAATCAGAGGATATTACGAGGTCGATAAGCCTCCCCAGCTCCTTTTTCTCCTCGGAAATGTCAGTGTTGGCCAAGTAAGCCAACTGAGAGTCAGCCTCATAAGGGGAGACCATGAAGGGGATTTTGAACTCACGGAACTTGTTCAACAGCTTGTGCTTGATTTTGGCGAACTCCTGCGAAGTAGCACCGGCCTTACGCAAAGCCTGGTACCTCTTCTTCCTCTCCTCATCGTCCTTGATGTACTCAAAGGCGGGGGCTTCCCCGTCCTTGTGCTCCGAGAAGGTCATGTCGGGGCCTGCGGGCGAGGAGCGAAGCGACGAATGGAAGGTTGTTAGTTAACCCTTGTGCTATGTTATATAAGGTCGTCGCTTCGCTCCTCCTGTCCTTCGCTCCTCGCTCCCCCTCACCTTCCCCATCGAAAGTGGTCTTGCCGTCGTTCGCCATGTCATTGAGCTCCTGCAGGATCGACTGCGAGCTCGCAAACTCCTCGAAGGAGGGAAGGGGAATGGCCTTGGTAGCCTCATCCGGAGAGCTCCCATCCTTGGCACCCTCGGCACCCTCAGCATTTTTGGCACCCTCAGCACCATCATCATCACCAGCACGAAGGTAGTTTTTGGCGACATTCTGCCTCTCGCGCCTACCCTCAGTGGTCATCCTCTTGATCGGAGGGGTAGTTCCGTCAAGAACGACCAACAACTCAATCCCCTGCTGAATCATGTGATAAACCTTCTGGAGAGCATGATCAACACACTGAGATATGTACTCGTCGATCCGATCCTGCTCCTCCTTCTTCAGCTCCTCCTCAGTCTTCTCAGCGTCGATCATTCTCCCGTGGTTAGTCAAAGCGTTGTAATTCTGCTTTGACGAAGTGAACCCATATGCAGCAGTGTGGATGATGATTGAGAAGTCAAGAGCGACCCTCTTGCCTTCAAAGGACCGAAGCTTCACATCCTTCTCGCATATAGGCTCGAGTTTCTTCCAAAGTTTGGGAATACCCATTGGAAAGTGAGGAGGAGCAGGTCGGGGGGAAGTACAAGAGAGGGGGAAAGTGCGAAACAGGGATAACCGATTTTAATTTGATATATTAGGTAACAATATGTGATTTGGTGTCGGGTCAGATATATAAAATACAATATCGGCGAAGGAGGAAGTGAAATGACGAATTTGTCTCTGAAACAACAACAACACTTTTTGAGCTGATGAATAAAACTGTCTACCTTTCGATTATCGCATTATTGCTGCTGCTGCTGTTCAGAGCGGGAGATTCTTATCCCCTTATTAAGCATCCGCAATCGAGGGTCAGAAATTTGGGGTGTAAGGCAAAACAAACAGGTAGCGAGGATGAACCACCTTTAAGAGATAAACCGGCCCTCCCTCCGGCGTGGATGAGGTCGTCCTTCAACTTTCAGACAGACGATTCAAGGAAGGTCCTTGTCGACTACTTGACCATATTTGCTGTAGCCGCGTATGTGAAGATCATTACCATTACGAGCTCTGCAGGTGAGGGAGGGCGAGGAGCGAAGCGACGAACTTACAGTAACTATGCTGGCGACGAGAACCGCGTATCAATCGCCGCAATATTCCTCACCTTTAATCCCAACCCTTTTTGCAATGCGCTTTGCTCATCGCAGCATTCCCTGGCTGGCTCACACCGCCGTCCACCGAATCTCTCCCCACGACCATAGCTCAGACCTCCGTAATTTGCATCGCTTGGACGTTGGCAAATTTGAGAGATAATGGGTTCGCAATAGACACCATTGATACTAGGGTTGCCAAGGTGGGGGCGAGACCAGCAAAATCGAGCCGCGACAAGCTTATTTTGGCTGTCTTGAATACAGCCAACACTTGGCTATTCTCTGCGGTCCTCGTTGCGCTTTTCTCGTCAATCCTGGGTGACGTTGTTAACAATGAAGACACTGCGAAGGTGGTTGCCATTCTGTTGCCAATTTTATGTCTTGAGCGTTGTGTATTAACAATAAGATAACGTATTTGTGAGATCAAAAAACAGTTTTTACCTTCATTCCGTCCAGTACTTTTCGAACTCACTAGGTTCCAATCTCTTCACTGCACGCTCATAACCCAAACCCCACTTCTTGTCGACTGAAACAAGCTGGTAAAAGTTCTTCTCGTACTCCTGAGGGGAGTGCTCCATGACCAAGCGCACAAGGTTAGAATCATGGGTCGCAAGGATTATGGTTCCGTTCCACTCGCCAAGGCCTACTCCCAAAGCGTGGACACTGTCTAGGTCGAGGTGGTTACTGGGTTCGTCGAGAATTAAGATGTGTGGCCGCTTGACCATCAGAGACGTTAAGATAATCCTCGTCCGCTCTCCTCCGCTCATCATTCTAATCGTTGTCCCAACCTTACTGCCCCCGATTCCGAAGGCGGAAAGCTCTCCCCTCATGTCAAACTCCGTAACTTCAGGGTGAATTCGACCCATCCACGAGAGCGGCGTGTCGTAATCCTTTACATCTTGAAGCAGCTCGTCGGCGACCATTTGACTGAAGTACCCAACATTGAGGTTCTGGACCCTTTTGACTGCGCCTTCCGTCGGATCAAGCGCCCCTCCAAGCAAACTCATCATTGTCGATTTTCCAGATCCATTCTCTCCAACGATAATGTTCCTGCTCCTTTGCGCTACGCACATTTCCGCATGAAGAAAGGCGTTCACAGCACCTTCGAATTTAAAGTCGACGTCCTCGACCTTGAGCAAAGGTTCATGGAATTCATACACAGGAGTGGGCACGAATTTAAAATGGATTTCTTTGTCAATATATGGATGGAGAACGCCGGAGACGGCCTGCAACATACTGCGAAACGTCCAACGGTGTCGGGCGGAAGCGTTGAGTGTCATGTTGATGCTTCCGACCCTACCACTCCCCTGAGTTTGCGCCGAATACCGATGACCGTGCTCGTCTTTTTCAATTCCAGTTCGCTCAAGCTTCTTCTTTCTCGATTCAATCTGCTTTTTCCTCTTCCCTCCTGCGGATAAGGGGTGAGATTCGTTGTGTTGATTACGGAGAAGGCGCGCGTTGTCAGGTTGTCACTTCACTCCTCGCTCCGCCTCACCTGCACCTCCCTCCTTCCCCGCCTGCAGCTTCATCTTCCCCATCGAATTAAGCAATCTTTGGCGCTCCCTATTGACAGCATTCGCCTGACGTGTTTGTGTGAGGTCGGCCTGAGCTGACTGCTTGAGGAAATCGTTGTAGCTTCCACGGAAGTACTTGAGCTGCGATGTGCGAAGCGACGAGCGGAAGGTTGTTAGTCATATGGGTGGGCGATATGTGCGAGGGCGAGGAGCGTAGCGATGAGCTGAATATTTCTGATTGCCAATATGATGTCGCTTCGCTCCAGCCTTCGGAAGGCGGTATAATGCTTTTGCTAATGCTGTCGCTTCGCTCCAGCCGTCCTTCACTCTGGCCATCGCTCCTCATCCGATCTCACCTTCTTGTTTTTCATTTCCGTCACGTCGCTGCAAACCTCATCTATGAGATCACGGTTATGGCTGACAATGACTACGGCCGTTGTCGAATTGACTGAGTTTATGAAGGAAATGAGTTGACCGATCCCTTTAATATCAAGGTGATTAGTTGGTTCGTCGAGGAGGAGAATCGAGGGATTGATCAAAGCCGCTATCGACAAGCCGACCCTTTTCCTCTCGCCTCCGCTCAATTCACTCATGGGCGTATCTATGAACAGCTCCACCCCGAAGCGCGAGAGAGCTCCAATAAGGTTTCTCTCATCTGATATTAGAGACTCAACCTCAGCAATTTCATTGCAAATTTCCTCAACCTCGTCATCCACCGCATCATCCAGCATATCCTCCAGGATTGCAAGCCGGTCATCGTTCTTAATGACAAACTCCCTGACAGTCTCCGCGCAAGGAAGAACCTCCTGGTACAATAAGAAAGCATCTGTATCACTGGCAATCCCAAGAATGTTGCGCGATTTGATGTTCTTCAGCACGGTACTGCGATGAACGAAGCGAATCGCGAAAAGAGTTGGAATGATGGGGGAGAATTATTGCGACGGTTATGCAGGAGGCGCGTCTTGAACGGAAGTACGAGCACTCTCAGTTTTCGTCACAAGAGATGGCATTTTTAACTCGTCACTTCGCTCTTCATCCACTCTCACCTCTTGCCAACTCCGTTCCTTCCTATCAGCGCATACACCCTTCCAGGAAAAAACTTGACATCCGCCTGCTCCAGAAGTCTGTTGCCTTCGTAATCAAGATTGATGTTTACGCAATTGATCCCAGGCTGCTTGGTTCGGCGCATGAGGCCCTGGGGGAAAGAGGGGAGGAAGAAGGGAGAAGATATGGAGAGAAGATGGTTAGGGTTCGAGGCAAAGCGTATAAGCGTAATATTTTAGTCTTGTCGAAGGCCTTCGTTCTTCACCCCCTTGAAAATATTGAACGTAGTGATTAAACGTACCCTGCCACCATTTCCGGGCGAAATCATAGCACTGGCATCGTGTGCGTTGAGGTCAGCAGTCGCCGCTGTTTGTTCACTTTCTAGATCCTTGAGAAACTCAGACATAATATTTTGTCCTATCTAAGTAAGCAAACAATTTTTGAGGACAATTCCGAAACGATGATTGCGGAAAAAGGACGTCGGATTGGCAATTAATAAAATTTAGCGTTGATTGAAAGAAGAAACGTTTTGATATACCCTGATCCTGAACCTAACGCCACAAGAAAACCACCAAGCCCCACCACCCATCTTAATCCTACCACAATACGTAGATAACGCCGAAGTGCTCGGAGAGGGGCTGAGCGTCGCTCTTTAGCCCGTCGCCTCCATGCTTTCCGTTGAGCAACCAGCTCAAACGGCTGTAGATCAATAGGTGCTTCAGGTGGCTCGCCATCTCGTACGACATGTCGTCCTCGCCCTCGATGTTCCACGCAATTCCATGGAACCTCTTCTTAAGTAGACTCTTATACTTCTTTTCAATACGGAGTCGCGCAAGGTTGAGCTCGTTCTGGGAGTCCCCATCGCTCCCACCCGCGGACGAAAAGGAAGGGTGCTTACGGTCATGAATCGGAACTCCCTGCGATGAGCGAAGCGTATCGTGAAAAGTGTTGCACAGATGTTAGATTATGGTGTCCGCACAGATCGATCGTTGCAACGAATACCCGTAGCCCCTTAACCCTTATCCAATTTTTCATCCTCACCTGCAACCCACCGCTCGGAGAATCCTATCAAGCCCTATTCCACCCATGCCAAAATAACACTGCGTTCTCCACAACCCGTTACCCGGAGGGACGAGCGGCTGGATCTTCGCGTGGAGGAAAGTACTGGCGGCATTGTAGAGTTCCGGCACATTACTCTTGGTAGGCCTAGGGCTGCGGAGAAAGTCGATCGTAGCCAGCACATCCTTCCCCCCCTTTACACGCTTCTGGTAAGTGCCCATCATAGACCTAGACACTTTCGTCCTCGCCCACTTGCTGTGGCGACGAACGAAGCGATGCGCGAAATGGTAGAATAGAGTGAGAAGAGTGAAGGGGAAGAAGGAAGGAGAGTGTTGGTTCGCTCTGGTTCTCTCGCCTAATTCGGAATAAGTTTCTGCTACTGATCCCACGAATACCCTCCGGGAACCAAGCGTGATAAACGGCATACGCTGTCTGGACGCTAAAGCTTTCCGAACCAGATTCAGTCTCGTGATGGTTTATGTACGTACGTGCGTACAGCCGATATTGGCCCGGTTTAAAGCCATACTTCTCGTACAGTGGGTGCGACGGGGGAGGGACGACCCAGTCGGTGAAGGCCCCGGTGGGTGCGTGGCCCTTGGACCAAACGAACTGGAGTGTTGTTGTTGTTGCTACCTAAGAGTACAGCAAAGACGAGCGAAACAAGCACGAAAGTGTTAGTAACGAGCAACGCGGAGAGCGGCGCGACGAACAATACGACGAGCGCCCTCTCTTACCTCCTTATTCCCCTCATCCTGCGCGTCGTTCCTGCTTGCTATGATTAGAGCTGACTCTTCGACCTTCTCCTTCATCTTCTTAATTTGTCGCTCCTTTTCCTTCTCCTTACTCTTCGTACTCTTACCAGCGACACCGATTGACACACCTCCATTAGAGACTAAATCCCCGTGTCTTAGGGGGGGATTGATGGTCCGAGTACGTGTTGAAGGCGTTGGAGTTGGGATTGAGGTCGACGGAGGGAGGTTGGTGGAGGCCAGTGTGTATTAAGGGATAGTTCGCTTCACGATACTACTGCTCTCTGCGACGTCGATTACGCTCGTCGCCACGCTCACCTTCGTCTTCCTTCTCTTGGACTGACCCGCACGGCCTCCAGAGCCCAAAGCGACAGCGTAAGCCTCAGCAGCTTTATCCCCCTCCTCCCACACCGCCGAGCCAATCCAACCAAGGGAGTCCTTTCGCTTCCTAGTACGGCCCATACTAATCGTTGCTATAGGACGAAGGAAGAGTGAGAGAAGGCAACATTGGGCGGTAGCGGGGGGAGGTTCACTTTATGCCCTTGTATTGAGAGAATTGCAGCTCAATCTCATATTTTGATAGCCGATACGTGTATTTTATCCACATATCGAAGCACTTCGCGACAAAAAGACGAATCTGGTTATCAGAAGGGGCTATTTTTGGACAACTTCTCGAGCATGTCTCGATCATCTCATCTCGAAACACTATCCAAGCATCGTTATCAATCTAAAATACGACACCACGACAATGAACTTACACACAGCAGAGTGAAATGACGAGTCGTTCACATGGAGGGGCTACTGTATCCCAAAAATAATTCCAGCTCCCTTCATCCATCTAGAAATACCCATATATTTTTTGCATATTGTGGCATGGTGGGGAACCCTATTATTTCAATTTTAATTTTTTTCACACACAAGGTGTTGCCATTTAAGGTTGGTGGCGGAGTATTGAGGTATGAAAAGCGGTGTGTGGTCCCCAATGGACTCGCTGGCAGGGCGATGGTGAGAGGAAAGCCTCTCCACGGATGGTGGGATGATATCGTAGAGATGGCCGCGCTTGGTCCTGGAGAGAGAAGGCTCAAACAAGCAATGGACGAGGACATTACTCCCGAGGCGTTGAAGAGGGCCATGGAGGGATCCGATAGTGATGGTTTCAAGGACAAGGACGCCACCAACAGCGGTAGCACCAGCGGTAGCACCAGCGGTAGCACCAGCCGCGACTTTGATAACGAGGACCTCACACCAGAGTCGTTTAGACGGGAAATTGCTCGTTCGTTTTCCGTCTCTGCTTCTAAGCTTGAGAGTTTTGACGGTTACGCCTTCTCCGACCTCCTTGAGGAGAAGTGGGGTGCCCCCCTCGACATTGATTTCCGTCCCGTTACCTCCCTCGGCAAGACGTCACTCTACGTGGCTGTCATGCCTATAGCTTTTGGCTCCAAAAGATGTCGCCATGCGTCAGAGCTGGACTATCTCATGCACTTGCAGGCTGTCATTGAGGTTTTGGAGAAGTACGGAATGTTGGAGGCTTATGTCGATTTCGTGAAGGACACGAACAAGACGCCGAGGGCCAACACTAGTCCACTTATTGCTGTCACCTGGAGGATGGATCTGACGACGGAGCAGATCACGGATATAACGGGAGGGTAATGTGGAGGGGGAAACTAAGCAAAAGCGACGCTGCTGGTTTTTAATGTATCAAATACCTACAATTACCTACAAACTACACCACGATGAAGGACCAGCTTAGACAAGGAATCCTAGATCGTTCCCGTTCTGCTTCGCCAGTCTGATCAAATTAGTGCGGAGAACCTTTGGCGTGCTGCTCACAAATTCTTCGAAGTCGATAACGTCATTCTCGTCCACGTCCGCCCTCTCCACCAAGGACTTACTCTTATCTTCGTCGATCCAAGTGAAACCAAGGGCAGCACAAGCATCCTTGATTTCTTGAGGGGTCAGAACACCGTCACCATTAGAATCAGCAGCCTCGAACAAGGTCTTGAGGGCAAGACGACCGAACTTTGTCTGACTTGTATCGACAAACTTCCCGATCACCTTGGAATGCTTCACAATCACGTCCGCACGAAGCTGCTTGAGGTCATCCTCACCCAAGGTAGCCTTTGCAGCCTCAACGAGGGGGGAGAAGATACCCTGCTTCCCAGAGCCCGCTTTAAGGGCTGTCCTGGTAGGGCCAGCAAAGCGAGCTGGCTGGTGAGCTGGAGGGAAGAAGGGTGTAAAGGCCGCAGCCATGGTAAAGAAACTGAGAACGAGAATGAAAGACTTTGAGAACGACATTTTTAATTGATTGAACAGCTTGTTCGTTTCGTTGGGTGATTTATTTGCGATTAATGCTTTTGCAAATCATCATAACCATTCTTGTTTTGCTACCACTTCCCAAATGAGACGTTTATCATTAATTTTAACATTCTGCTTCACACTACACCATACGCTACCGTTATTATACCCCTTACCATCTCCCTCTTTCTCCCTATCCCCTACTGCAATTCAATGCATCGGTGAGAGTGGAGGGATAAGGTTGAATAAAGCATTCAAACAGACCCACAGTCGTCGAGAGGCAGACAAACTCATATCTTCTGGTCGTGTACTCGTCAACGGCTCACCTCCTACTGGTGCCGGTGACAGGTTAACCCCATATGAGGACGTGGTGACACTTGATGGGAAGAGGGTTAACTTTGAGGAGGTGAGTGTGGGGTGGAGGGGTGAGGGGGAGCGTTGGATTGAACTGAAGCTTGTGGCACGTCCTCACCCCCCCT
>JGI24540J26637_10000839_pt1 | contig 13290 bp, 9 predicted proteins | sample NorSeaMetagenome_FD_26637 | JGI IMG/M metagenome (IMG submission 26637)
ACCCCCCCAGGATGGTTTTCCCGACAAAATCCCAACACATGCCGGTTCCAGCCTTTTAATCTAAATTCTGTTATTTAAATAACCCTAACATAAACATAAACATAAACATAACGCTCATAACATATAAGACGGACGTAAATCTCAACAAACTCTTTCCTCCTATTACTCTAAATATATATGTCCCTTGCTGTCCCTTTACCACGTGCTATTTCCATTATTTTTTGTTTAAGCGCCTCGTCCTTCTTCTTAGCTTCCTTTCTAAGAGCCTCGGCCTCTTTTTTGATTTCGTCTAGCTCTTCCTCTTCTGTCTTTTGTCGTAGGCAGAACCTCATGTAGAGAATTGCAAACACGGTGGAAACGGCGAAGAGCCCGATGATGCTGTAGCCAACGATCTCGAAGTGGTCGTTAATGTTTTTGATCGCTCCCCAGAAGCCATTCTCCTCAAGTTCGAGGCCATCCTGCACCCTCCCGAGGATCTCAATGACAGCAACTATGACGGCAATAACGGCGCTCAATACCGTTAGGAAAAGGTTGAAAAAAATCCGGCGTGAGGGGTTTAGTTGGGCCCAACTGTAAGTCCAAAGCATCATGATCCCGTCGATAGTGTCGATGAGGCTCATTCCTCCGGCAAAGAGCATCGGAAGGATCATGATCGTTGTAGGGGGGACTCCCTCCTTCGATCCTATAGCGGTCAAGCCGAGAAGGGCCACCTCGGTTGCTGTGTCTGCGATGAGTGAAGCGAATCGCATAAGGCGGCGTGAGCGAAGAGAGGGCAGGATGGGGCAAGGAGCGAAGCGACGAGCATAAGGTTATGAGTTACATCGTAATGCACAATAAGAAGTAGCCGCCCCAACCCCACATCCGTCGCCCCGCCGCTCTCGCCTCCCCCTCGTCCTTACCAAACCCTAACCCAAACAGGAATCCAATAGGGTACATTTTCCAGCTCCTATCTACGATGTTGAAAATCTTTGGGCAGCAACGTGTAAAAATGCCACCCCCTCCGCCTTCTCCCCCCTCCTCTCCCTCTGCGCACTCCTCCCCACCTACCCCTTCCCTCACAGCTCCCTTCTCGTCAACCTCGATCAAATGCACGTGCTTCATGACAGTCCCGGTGGAGTACATAAGATGACCGTGTTCTCCCTTGACCGTAACGTTATGCCACTCATCCCACAGTCCCCTTGCGACTGCAATGTTGAGAAACGCGACGATCAGCAACACAGTTGCTGCGATAAGCGAAGCGAAAAGCAGGGCGAGGAGCAAAGCGAAGCGGCGAGTGGAAGGTCGTTAAGGCCATTAGTTATGTAGGAAGGCGGTATACTGCTTTTGTTGTCGCTTCGCTCCAGCCTTCGCTCCTCCCCTCCCCTCCCCCACCTGAGACTGTGGTGCCGATTGCCCCCCCGACATTCTTCAGGCTCTCGCCACCGTCCTCGTCAAGCATTTTAGACCCCAACGCCGTTGCTGCGCAGAGAAGGAACACAACTGTCGAATGCCCAAGGCTGAAGAAGAGGCCGACGAGGAGAGGAGGCTCGGTCCTTGTTTTCTGCGAGTCATTCAATAATTTTCGCGTTACGTTGTCGATAGCACAGATATGGTCTGCATCGACCGCATGTCTTAATCCGAATGTGTAAGAGAGCATTCCTGGGCCTGTAAATTGAGGAAACCTTCGTCCCACGATAGCTAGGAGGCTCAGTAATCCCAAATTTACTGCAATTAGTAGAGTTACGTACAGAATCGCCTTAATTTTGATCTTTTTGGATATCAATTCGTACTTTCCCGCAGCTCCACCATCCTTCACAAGCAGGCTTGTGGTCTCTGAAGGTGGAGGCATTTTTTGGTGCTCCTTCCCAGCCCCATTTGGACACATAGTATTCATGCCTGCTACCACACCTTCCAACGGCCTCCCCTTCCCTCCGCCCTCTTCCGGGACGTTATCTGTCGCGATCCCTGTTACGTCTGACCAGATCCTGGGGGAAGGCGCCCTGTCTCCTGTTCATGTTTATAACTCAGCAAGCCATCTGACTCTTGATGGCGGTGATATTTTGCCGACATTTCACGACGAGGATAAATGGAGCCGGGTGAGGAAGATCGAGGAGCGAAGGATTGCTGGGAGAAGGGCTTTCTAGTGCCAAAATTAACACCCTTCCACTCGTCGCTTCGCTCATCGCAGATGGTGTCCACTCATAGAAGCAAGGGGATGGAATATGGCAAGGTGGTTGACATGGTAAGCCCATCTATCTCTCTTCAAGCAAGAAGACCCGCTCCTCACAATTCGCTTCGCTTGTCGCCGCAGACCTACCTGGCCAAAAAACTCGCCATCTTCTTTGTTGGCTCCTCCCTCACTCTCATTGACCTTCTTAGCGACACCTACCTTTGCATCTCCCTGTTCAGCGACGAATCTTACGCAAACGTATCTTCGAGCACTAAGCGGGCTTTCCTCGTCTTCCTCGTGCTTAGTACTGCTCTCTGGCTTCTCGCTTCCCTCTCCATCGCACTCTCCTTCAAGAACTCGGTTGGTTACCACGACCAGCCGTCCCCCCTCTCAAAGGCGATCCTGGTGCTATGTCTCACGGCCCTGATAGCGTTCGATCTTCCCATGTATCTCATCGCCATGCCTCAGCGTGTTATGCTCGTCACAGACATCCGAGGTGGGCCCTCGACTTCCTTTTCCCCCTCCCCTAAGTCCCCTCCAACTTCTCCCTCATCTTCGCCGTCCTCTCCCAAGCCTCCGCCGATCTCCAACAGTCTCTTCGTACTTGGTTACGCTTCAAGATCAGAGTGGAAAGGTAGGAGGTGAAACAAAGGCTGGAGCGAAGCGACGACAAGAACAATGCACCGCCTTTCTTGCACTCCTTACCCCTCCCCGCGCTCGCTTCGCTCACGACTCAGCCTCAACCCACTATGGCCTCCTCACTCATCTCCCAACGTTCCTCCTCGAGGACATTCCTCTCTTCTTCATTAACGCCCAAATATCTCTGAACGACTCCTCCTCCGTTTCGTTCACATCCATCATTGCTCTAATCTTCTCCCTTTTTGGAATCGTCAAAAAGGTGAGATTAGACGAGGAGCGAAGCGACACCAAAAGTAACGTAGATATACATATAACTAATACTCTTCCACTCGTCGCTTCGCTCCTCGCCCCTCCTTGCGATTCGCTTTGCTCATCGCCACTCGCTCATCACAGGGCCATACAATTTACACATTTTGCGCGGAGGGAATGGCCGGAGAAGAACCCGCGAAGCATAAATGATTACGCTGCGACTTTAAATAGAAATTTACAACGCTTTACGCGCCCCCATTCTCTCCCATCATATTTTTCCCAAAAACAGACTCTCCTCACCGACTCAACTGCCCCAAACAAAACACCTTGTTGGTAAGGCCTCTCCCCCTTGCTCTCCTCAGTCCGCTTCTTCCCTTTTTCTTGTTCCTTTTTTCTTTTCCGACATACCATTTCGCCGGTTCAACCCCCGCCCTTGCCCTTTTCCCTAACCATCTCTCTCCCCCCCCCGTCGCTCGGCACACATCCCCCTCCTCCTCCCACCTCAGAACAGTAATGGGAAACGATATTGGAAAGGGAGCCAACAGAATGGCCATTGCGGCCATGGCAAACGTGACTCAGTTCGAAAAGCGTGAGCTTAATGCCCTGCAGCGCAAGTTCCATGACCTTGCCGCTCGTGAGGGGAACCCCAACACCATCACTAGGGCTGAGTTCAGGGAGTCTCTTGAGAGCGTTGGCGTGACTGAGTCGGACACTGAGATCCTCGACCGTCTCTTCACAATGTTCGACAAAACTGGTGATGATCAGGTGAACTTCAGGGAGTTCATTGTTGGCATCTCTCCCCTTATCACCGGGGACGTCGTCAGCAAGCTCAACTTCTCCTTCGAGCTCTACGATCTTGACGGCACCGGCCAGATCCGCACCAACGAGATGAGTTTCATTCTTTCCTCAATGAATGCCACAGCAAGGTGAGTTTGGTCGAGGAGTGAAGGACGGCTGGGCGAAGGGTTGGGCAGAGGGCTGGGCAGTGCCACCACTATAGCTAACCACCTTCCGCTCATCGCAGTTATTTCGGTGATCCCGTCATGACAAGCGACCAGATTGAAAGCCTTGTTGACGACATATTTAAGACGGCTGACCAGAGTGGAACCGGAACCCTCTCCTATAGTGAATACATGACAGCGGTGGCTGAGCACCCTGTCCTTGTGTCCTTCATCACAGGGGCAGGAACTGTGCGTTATGGAAGTGGAAAGTAAACCCGTCCTCCTGACGGGGGTGACCGAGGGGAGTTTGTGAACTAAAAAATATCAACACGACGACGCTGCTTGTTTTGAAAAAGACATCCCATCCCTTTCCTGCATTTTTTTACAAACGTAATTTACACAAGACATATCCCTCCCCCACCCCCACCCCTAATCATCCCTCTTCCTGTACTCCCCGAGCTCTTGCAGGGGTTGAAGCCTGTCGTCTCCTTGATTGTGAAGCCATGTCGTGCTCCTCAATTTCTTCCCTCTATATTGCCTGGCCTGTGGCAGCTCAATGTAGATCTCCTCGAAAGCGTCCATATTCTTGTCAAAAACTTGGAGTGAATCGATTGACTCGTCGTCGAGGCCAATCTCTTCCATCTGGGCAATGTGCTTGGAGAGGAATTCCAGCTTTTGCTTTATGGCAATCGGGTCTATCCCGTCGCTCTTCTCAGGGTCGCCATCGGCTCCCAGGGTCGCCTTGAATTCCTTTTGGTTCATGTGCATCGCCTTCACTAGTTGATCTCCCTTGTTTTGCCCTGATAGGAGAGCGCCGCCCATAACCTTCTGGGTTTTGGCCTCCTTCTTGGTCAACCGTGCATGGCAGATTCGAACACGTTTGATACAAATTTCAGAGAGAAGAATTAATGTATCGATCGCCATCCTCAAGTCGAGAGGAAATGTGTTCCATCCGTGCGTACGGGGCCCCTCTCCAGGAACAGGGAACTTCTTCCCAGTGAAGTTCAAGATTAATGCGCACTCCGCCATCTCCTCTGCCTCCTTGGTCACGTTGTGTAGATGCTTGAGGCAGAAGTTGCTCATGCTGTGAAGAATCTTGCCTCCGTTAATCCTAAAGTGGTGCAGATTGACCCCGATATTCTTTTGTGTCAGAGTTTCATACTTGTAGCCAAAGTTCTTTTTCAAGTTCCCAAGTCCGAAGTAAATCTCGAGGTTCGCCTTGAGCATGCTCACGACCTGAGAAGGAGTCGAGTGGCAGAAGTGCAAGCACCTAACCAAGTCGTCTATTAGCATTTCGTCCGAGAGCCTGAAGAACATGTCCACCTCCAGGACCATCCTCAGTATGTTTTCCTTCCACTTGGCAACCTTCTTTGCGTCTTTCTTAGGGTTTATAGTCTTGGCGTAGTACTTGGCTAGGAATGGAAGCTCTTCGGCTTTCCTGAAGCTCACAAGACTCTTGTTAAACATGTCAATCATGACCTGGAGGTAGAATCCCTTCCACGTGTCAGCGTTTGACTCCTTCCCCTTCCTCCCCCCCCCACCGGAGTCTCCTGGCTGCGCATGCTTTGAGAGCATAACCTTATCGATGGCATTTTGAATCTCCATGTTGGCGAGAGTGAACTTTCCAAAGCAGCTCATGCAGACCTCCTCCAGCCTCTCTAGCAAGAAGATGATGTCAGCAGTCGTGACCATAACCTCCCTATTCGCCTCTGGCACCCCCTCCGCCTTCTCCTCCTTCCTGGTCGTGATCTCCTCGGCCGCTTCCTCCCCAGCAGCTCCTGCCCCTTCCTTCTTCTCCTCCTCCCCTCCCTCCTCTGCCTCAACCTCCACAACCGCCTTCAGCTTCTCCTGTCTCCTCCACTCCATTTTTGCGCTCTTCTTTCCATACAATATTCTTCGGAGCTCGTCCTCCCCTAGGCCCCTCCTAGCGAGCCTGATGCAGCAAATACTTATCTCGAAGAAGGGGCAAGTGTCCATGAGCCTCCTCAGCCTCGACTCGTAAATTGCGAACCGATTGTCGCACGTTTCTACAATGTTGGTGCAAGTCTCTGCGATGCCATCCCTTACCAGTTTTCCCCCGCAGCAATCTGGGTCCAAATTCGACCCGGAGCTGGTGTCCCAAAGTCCCCACTTTTTGTCCTCGTTGTAAACTCCTGCCCCTTGGAACATTCCCCTGTAAAAGAGCTCTTCCATGGCGCACCTCAAGTAACCCACAGTGTTGGTCCTTTCGCTGCTGAGTAGAGGGAGCACCGAATCCAAACTGGCCGCAAACCCCAAATGCTTGGCAACTCCGTGAAACAATTTCGCTTTTTCCTCCTCGCCCATGTTGCTCTTCCTCTTGATGATCAAGGCATCCTTCTTATTGTAATTCGTGGTCAAAGCCACGTACGCCCTGCTCGTCGCGTGGCAAGAGAAAATGAACCTTATGCAGCTCGGAACCTCGTTTGGAAGGAAGAAGAAGGGGTCCTCTTCCTTTTCTGAATCAACTTGGTCTATTCCGTCGAGGACGATGATGGCGTCGCCATGGATGGCCACATCCTCAAGCCAGGTCCCGAGCACACTCACACAGTCCGCATCGACGTCAGGGATTTCCATCTCAATGTGGAAGGTTCTCTTTAGTTCCCTCAAAATGTACTTGCACATGTTTCCTACCTTCCACCTGTGGCTCGGCCTCCTTAGATCGACGTAGAGAACGAGGCAGGGCCTCATGACTCCCTTGGACTTCTCCTTTTTGGTCTTGACAAGGAGATCAGTAGTGGAACCGCCAATTTTAACGCTGACCGTCTTGAAGTACCTCTTGATGAGACCTCTGTTGCGGCAGACGCCCCATTGCGGCAGCGAGATCTCCCCTCTATGGGCCTTGAGGTACCCATGGATGAAGTTGCTCAATTTTAGCGTTACGCCGCAGTTGGGATAATCAACCACGACCATAACGGTATTGTTAACGGAATCGCAGTGCTTTTCAAGAATCTCATAGAATGCCAGGGGCCTATTTTTCTTGCCTTGCAGAACGGCCCTCGTCCTAGCAGGGAGATGCATTCCCACACTGCCCTGCATTGCCTTCTCAATGATTGGCCTGTAGGTTATTACTCCCATTCCACGGTCGCCCCTGTTATCACCGTCAGACGTGGGGTTGCTCATGTTATCTTTATGGTCTGAGTTGTAAACAAACCGGTCAAGGTGGCGCACGTACCCACACCTCAGGAACTCCATCGCAATCTCGGTCTCAATCGCGAACCTGTCAAGGAAAACTGGAGCGCTCGCTGACGGCCAGATCGACTCTATACTCCCCTTTATCGCAGTGAGCATCATGTCTGTGAGTTCGTCCATGTTGGCGTACTTGGCAGGCATGGGCCTGACACTTGTCGTCTTTTCCTCAATCTTCCCCAAAATTTCCTTGAGGTCCCCCTTCCTCTTCCTGATGTTGGAGATCGTATTGACTCCTTTGAAATTATGTATGTACTCCGGGAAGTTAATGCTCCTAAGACTAGGGTGACGGTTGAAGAAGAAAGTGTGGTCGGCCGCACTTTCGATTTCCACTACGCCATCTTCCGCGTCCTCCCTCCTCATGGCCTCCTCCATTGATGGCACGAAAAGAGCCTCTGCGATCTCAAGCTCAGTCGTTGTCGGGATGACCCGCACGTCGTCAGAGAAAACCATGGAAGATAGCATTGGAAAATCGGTGATCATTTCCTCCTTGAAGTCCGCAGACATAGACTTCCGGTTCACATTTAGGGAGAGCATCTCGCCAAGACAGCAAACGAACACAGGGGCGCAGTACTTGATGCCGTGGAGCATCCTGGATATCGCCTCGTCCCCCCCCTGCCACGCAATGTTGCCATTCGGAATGGCACACTCGACATATGCAAAGTCGATGAACCTGTCATCGCAATAAAGTCTAAGCATGGGTACAATCACCTCCCTCCACGTCTTTTTTTCGGCTTCCATGTCCCAGCGCGTAGAAATATAGATCCTGAACAGCCGGTTCTTCTTCTTTTTCTTCTTCCAAATGTCCGCTTCCCCAAAGTCCCTGACTGCCCTTATGCACCCGCTCGTCCCACACACCCTGTTGCCCTGTTCGTGAGCAAAGAACATTAACCTGTAGTAACCAGGAAGGGAGCAACCGTGTTCAAGAATGAGCTTTCCGGAATTGGTCTCTCGCGGCACCTTGACGACCTTGACGGCAGCCTTCTTTGTTAAACTCCACCAACCCTCCTCGTTGACGTCTTTCACCTCCGGTATTCCGTGTTTGTCGCACTTTATTAAACCCACTGTATCGTTGTGAGAGTGAAGGTAACCCTCAGAGTGCATGATGTCGAAGCTCACAACACAACTCACTCCGCAAATTACGCTGACGACCCCGTCACTTCCGATTTTGATGCTATCGCTGTCTTTGGCATCTCTTGCTGCGGTGATTTCCACCTTTGCAAAGACGAATTTTGGCCGGAATATCTTGCTCTTGCCAAGGGGCTTGTCACTACCATTCACGAAATAGGCCGCGAAGTACTCTCCTTCCTCCTTGATTGCAGACTTGTCGACAGTGAATGTGTATTCGTTGAGAAGTTCTGGAACCTCGTGCCAGCAAACAAGGGTCTCCTCCTTATCTTGGGAAACCGAGAAGATTCCAAGCCAATCCCCAGGACAGTGCAGGCGATCTCTTTGCTTCTTATGCACGTAGGAGAACTTGATGGGGAATGGCTCGCCGACGACGCACGTCTCTGGGTTTTCGACCGTGACATCTGCCAGAAAGTCGTTAATTCTTGGGTGGGCCTTGAGCTGGCCGAGGCTCGCCCTGAAAAGATGTTCGTCTGTGGGATCGCACTTCCCGCTCCTTATCCTTGCCTGCGCGCTCTTGGCCACAAGTCCGTACTCCTTTCTACTCGCTCTCACCAAGCTGTCCACGGAGGTCTCATGAACGTGGAGTTCCTCACCAAAGTAGGGGTCCAATCTGTTGGAATAGCGCCAGTCAGCAACGCCGACGAGTAGATGCGATGATAGCCTGGGTGGAGGAGACCCATTCATCGATATCCTGATCTTGGGGGGTTCCTCTGGTTTCACTTCGTCGCCTTCTTCATTAGGACCTTTTCGCTCCGGCGTGCCCAATTTGCTTAGGAGCGTGTTCGCTGCCGATGCCCTCTTCTCCTTCTTTATCTTGTCCTCGGAGCTCCTTCCCAGAATTCCAACATCTTTGACTCCCTTGAGCGCAAGGTATTCGGTGGATTGGTCACGCCTCATGCTATGAGAGAGATCCGAAATAGTCTCTAGCTGCTTCTCGAGCTCTTGCCATTGGTTCAGCCTGTTCCTCAATTTGAGGGCGTTTCTGGTCTGTTCGGCGAGGTTCTGGGCCTTGCTCTTGAGATAGATAACTTGCCTCGTATTTTTAGCGGCGTTGGCGTGGTCATCTTCCAGCTTGGAGTAGTAATCGGCCTTTTCTATAAGACCTCTTAACCTCTGGACGTGCGCCTTGTGGTTCTCCGCTAGCTCTTTCGTGAACTCGAGCTTGTCTAGGTACTGAAGGTGGTAGATTTGTCGAAGGTTTGACTCTGCCTTGCTATAGAGAGGGTGCCTGTGTCCAAACTCGTCGTAAGAAAGAACGAGAGCTCTCTGGAATTCAACCTCGGCGCTCAATATGTCCAGGTGTTCGGTGTTAATCGTGGGTTCCTCTGGAGGGGGGCTGAGAGGGGATCGGGGTGATGGGGAAGTAAGTGGGTGAGTAAGGGGCGTGCGCAGGGGATAAACGGTATGATCCTCACCTTTTGCTGTCGTCCTTGGCCTTCTGCTGCCCTTTTTTAAGCAAACCCGTCAGGTCGGGAGTTTCATCCTTCTCGCTTCCCCTCCTTTCGAAGTGGAGGCTCTGCTGCCTAACAGGTTGCGCTGCCTTCGATGACATCTGTAGAGGGTCAAAGCTCTTGGCGATGGCGCTGTTTGTCCTTCCTCGGGTTGGGGAAGCCCCCGAAGAAAGCATGGCGGAAGCCCTGCGTTTCTGGGAAGCTTGAATCCTGGTCAGTTTCTCGTTTCTCTCCTTTTCCTTCATGCTATCGACGATTTCAGGAACGTTCGCGAACTCCTGCTGAGTGTTGAACCTGCTCATCAAATCCTTGTGGTTCTTGCCAGCCAAAAAACCAAGGTGGTCCTTGTGCAGCTCCTTTTCGAGGTCCATATTTATCATTACGAGCTGATTGATGGACTTCTCCTCGAACTTCTTGAATGATGCATTGGAAGAGATCCAACTGTTCTGCATGACGCTCACCGGCTCGGGCACCTTGGCTGCAACCCTCTTCTTGCCGCTATAGATTGTGTCCTTGAGGCTCACACTCATCGTTTTTCCTAGCTTGTACGCGTGAACCTTCTTCTCCTTCGGAGGGTCAAGGGTCTTCTGGAATTTCTTACGCCTCGTTGTCCCAGCAGTCCTTGGCCTCTCCCCCTTCGTGGTCGAATGGCCCTTGTCGTTCACATTTCCATCCCCCACACCTCCTCTCTTCAACCTCCGGGAAGTGTCGTCCGCTGTCTGCGGTCGCTGGTACATTGAATGGAATATTCTTGGAAAATTCGCACCTTCCTTCAATTATAAGTCAACTGGAGACTCGAGTTTTGATGAGATTTAACCCTTTGCCCATATTGGAGTTGGCTTGAGCGCTGCCCTCTTGGCAAATGAATCACCTGAATCAGATCAAGGTGCGTTGGTACCGGTCTTAGGTGCCCTCTTCATCCTGTCAGACGTTGTTCTAACCCACCCTTATTCCTGCACTGCTTCTACTTCCCCCCCGTCAACTTCTTCTATCTTGCCCCTATTTTTGCTCCCCCTCGGCAATCCAGGGTACCCAAAAGGGCAAAGATATCGATATCATACTTGGAAATATCGCCACGTTGGAAGTGGAGGAGAAGAAGAAGGACAGAAGGATGTCAGTTGGCCTAGCTGCCATGGAGAGCGACCCAGTGAAGGCTGCAGAGAAATTGGCTGAGATGAAGCAGAGGGCGGTCGAGGAGCAGATGCAGAAGTTCGGCGGCAAGAAGAGCGGGAAGCCCGACGAACGGGAGAAGGAGCTCCTCGCGCAGTCAGCTTCGCTGCCTCAGATTGGGGGGGCAAACAACAACGCTAATAAGAAGAAGGCTTCGGGGGACCAGTTCGGGTTCGTTAGCAAGTCTGACGAGAGGGAGAACTATAAGCGATCGGGGAGGCGCCGGTCGTCCTTCGGAAGCGTGAGAGAAAAGCAAGCGATTTCCTCTTTGGGCGGTGAAGAATCTCTTCCGTCCCTGGACCCCCTGGGCAGGGGGACGAAAGGCAATAAACAATCAAAGACCGACATGGAGAAGTCTAAGCGGAACAGGAGGATGAGGAAGACGTTGGAGCCCGGCAGCGTTCTTTTTGATACCGGTCTCACCAAGGAGGACTTGGTTGTTAGCGGGAAGAAGAGGGAGGAGCGACGAACGATTGCGAAGGAGAAGCGCGAGGCCATGCTTGAAGCCCAGAGGGCGGCTGTCCTTGATTGCATTGACACAAAGGAGGAGAAGCGAAAGGCTTTCCAGAGGAGGAAGGAGCTCCAGGTGCTCCAGCGGAAGGTGAGGCGGGGTGAGGCGGAGCGGTGTTCGGTGGGGGTGGCAAGTCTCGTGGATGTGCGTTTCAATGGTAGTTCTAATAACCCATTTTTTCACCTACTTCGCTCGCGTCTCAGCTGCTGACCTTTGTCTCCCTTGCCTCTCGAATGGACGCCTGGAACAAGATGGGCAGTGCTAATTTGAAGGAGTACGAGGAGAAGAAGGTTCTCCACATGGCCGCCCGCGTGATCCAGCGAAGCTGGAAAAAGTTCATCCGTAACCTTAAGCTCAAGCAGGCCGCCGTCATCAGGCAGAAGCTCTCTCACTGCGAGTGGAGGGTCCTCATGTGGTACAGGTGCACCAAGAGAAAGATGCAGGCGCAGCTTCTCAGGACGTTCTTCAAGGACTTCGCGGTCCAGCAGGTTGCCTACATCATGTTCACCTTCAGGTACAGGGTGGTTAGGGTCCAGAGGATGATTAGGTCGTTCCTGCAGTGCAAGAAGGCTAGGAAGCAGGTCCTGGAAAAGCTGTGGTACAAGCTCGAGAGGAAGGTGTCGTCGGGGGAGGAGAGCACCTTCAAGAAGAGGAAGAATTCCGTCATTCCGGCGCTCGGGAACAAGCTGGAGGCGGCGAGCAGCAGGTTTGAGGCAATGGAGCGTATAATGAAGAAGAAGAACAAGGACGTAGCAGAGGTGGCCTTCGGCGGTATGAACGTCGACGATGCCTCCAAGCAGATAACGAGCACCAACACGATGGTCGAAACCACCCCGAAGGGGGTGGACTTAAACACTGTCAGGTTCCTTATTAGGGTGCACCTTGAGGAGGAAAGGATGCTGCACTCTGCAAACGCCGCCAAGATACTTAGCGAACAGCGGGCGGCTCCCCTGGTCAATGAGGACCATGCGCGCGCGCTACTTGCCGGGGAACTGCTTCACGTGGAGGCTGATACGTCCGGTGCTTGGCCTGTGTTCCCTTTGTTCAGAGGGAGCAGGGATTGGGTCAAAGGTGTTAAGACCAAGGAGATGGGAATGATGAGATTCTTCGAGTCTATCGAAGAGGCCATAAAGGACAAGGACACCGTGGCCCAGAGGGTGGAGGATAGGAAGACCCACGAGTACCAGATGTTGATTGCCAACAGGTTTGAAGCGATTGAAGAGGAGGATGGGGACGAGGATGAAGACGGTGAAAACGAGGGGGGGGGCGACGATGAGAGCGAAGAGGAGGAGGCTATGACACCCGAGGAGGAGGCACAGGAGAACGAGGAGCTCGCAAAGAAGTACGACACTACGCCAAACGAGATTCAGGAGTACAGGGAAATGTTCCAGCTTGTGGACCTGGACCATGGAGGGTCGATCGACGCTGAGGAGTTCGGGAAGCTCCTGAGCCTTTTGGGCATGGAAAAGAGCGAGGAGGAGATACAGGAAATGGTAGATAAGATTGATACTACTGGTGAGGGGGAGGTTTTCTTCCCCGATTTTGCCCGCGCCATGAAGTCTGATCGTCCCAGCCCCCAGTACACCGAGTCGATGGTTATGGATTCCTTCAAGCTGTTCAACAAGGGCATGCCCTCCGGCGTGATACTCAAGACGCAGCTTTCCAAGGGACTCATGAGCTACAATGGAAAATGGAGCGAGGAGGTCGCGGAGAACGCCCTGCATGACGCGGGCCTTAACCAGATGGAGATTGATTACAGCACCTACGTCAATGTTATGTTCCAACTGTGCAAAGGGTAAGAGAGGGAGGGAGGGTAAGGGAACGAAGGGGGTGGTGGAGGGG
>JGI24540J26637_10000841_pt1 | contig 13287 bp, 15 predicted proteins | sample NorSeaMetagenome_FD_26637 | JGI IMG/M metagenome (IMG submission 26637)
CCCCTTCCCCCACCCTCAACTGAAGAAAGCCTCAACAGCCCCGTAGAAGCTCTCACAGTGCGCGTACCCAGTGTGCGCAAACACCCCCTTGCACCACCCCTCCTCCACCCATCTAGTGTAGTGATTATGGTCCGGCTTAGGCAGGTGATCGTCCCCGTGGTTGCTCTGGTAGAAGGGAAAACTAAGGAAATCATCCCCGTCCAGAACGTCCAAATGCGGGCACCTGACGGGGAAGTAGGGGGAGGTACCCTTTCTGGGGTCCGTCTTCAAACCGCAGTAGGGGTTCGTGTAGTGGTTCATTGAACCGAGGGATATAAGACGGTCAATCTTTGTCGTTGGGTACGACTGAAGGTAACGGTACGCCACGGGTCCTCCCATGGAGTGGGCTAGGATGCATACAGAGGCGTTGGAGTAAAGACCCGCCGCTAGGAGACGCTTGTGGAAACGCAGACGGGAAGCCTCGACGGAGTCGACGGCGTAGGAGTGGTTGAGGAACATTATGGGTATCCCTATGTAGTCCCCCACTATCCTCCTTACGAAACGGTAGCCCAGGCGGGAGGGGGGGAACCGACTGGAGGATAAGGCCTTATCCGCGTGGGACATGGGGCCGTCCTGGCACCAACGGTTTATCTCGAAAACGACGTTGCAGCCGGTTTTGGACTCCAGGCGTGGTTTAAGCTCCCTGAGGAGCTTCCAGTAGACCAGGTGACAGCCGGCGTTCTGAGCCCCCATCACCAAGATTATACCTATTGTAGACTTGGAGGGGGAGGCGGAGGCGAGGGAATCGGACTCGAACTCGGCGAGGAATTTTTTTGTGTACACTCTATCCATGTAGTCGGGGGCTACAATGCAAGGGCCAGCCCATAAGGTGTCCAGGAGCCAGTTGAGGTGCCTTATTATGGAGGATGGGGGAAAGAGATGGAAGAATATCGTCGTTGATACCAGGAGGAGGGAGAAGGAGACGAAATAAGCGTAGGGAGAGGAAACGTACGGGGACGCGAAGGATGTGAAGGACGAAAGCAATGTAGTTGCCTTGGAGATGAGGAGGTCCAAGTGCTCACCGGGGGTTACTGGGGAGGGAGGGACAGGAGGAACCGGAGTGGAGCTAGCAAAACTGGCTGCAGCATCGGCGAGACTGGACGCGGCATCTGCTGCGGCGTCTGTTATGGATTGTGCAACGAGCAGCATCACCGCGAAGGAACCCTGGGGGCTGAAATCTGTATATTGTTAAAGTACCACGGGATGGCTTGAGTTTATGAGCTTCTGCGAAGTCTGGGGATGCCACGCGGTTTCTGGATGCGTTTCGTGGTATGTGTGGGAGAGGAAATTGGTTTTCATTTGCTATCCTGGAAACCAGCTGTAGCAAATTTCATCGTGAACAATATATAAAATAAATGATAGTCATAATACAAGTGATTGCTTTCATCCTACTAGTTCTAACAGCAATGTGCGAAAGCTTCACCCAACATAATTTTCTCAGTTCCCTCCCCGCCCATCGTCCTTTCACCTCCTCTCCCTCACCCCCTTCATCACTCCATATGAAATCATCAGGGGGAATCATGGTAGAAGATGTAAAATCTTTCGACCGCCTTGTCCTCAATCCAATATCTAACGTAGAGAGCGTGAAATTAGTTTTCTACACTGCACCATGGTGTGGCCCCTGTAGATTAACCCGTCCGTCTGTCGCGGCGGTGGTGGAGGAGTACAAGCTAACCAACGATGTCGAGTGCTTCGAGGTGAGGAGATCTGGAGTGAGGGGAGGAGTCGGAGGGGCTGGAGGGGTTGGACAACTAGAAAGCAGCCGAAAACTCAAGCCCTTGACTAACCCACTTATCTTGTTGCTTCGCTTTCGTTCCTCGACCCAAGGTAATCACAGACGACGTCCCCGAAATACCCGAAGCTGCGGGGGTCGCAAGCATACCCACAATACAGCTGTACGCAAAGGGGAAGCTGATGGACTCTTGCGTGGGGAGCGTGGCAGAGGTGAGTGCAGGAGGAGCGAAGGACGGCTGGAGCGTCTAACAACTTTCCACTCGTCGCTTCGCTCCTCGTTCGCTCGCTCCTCGCTTCGCTCCTCACAGACTGTGCTAATGAACGTCGTAAAGAGCACGCTGAAAAAGAATAAGGGTTGAGAGAACGGCGGAGGGAAAGCAAGTGAAACAAAGAACGATAACGAAAGATGCACAGACGCACAGATGCACAAACAAAACGAAACATTCCAGACCAAACCCCGGACTTTTCTATCCTTTCATTCCATTCCATTTCCCCCCCCCTCCTCCTAATCACCCATCTCAACCATGAGCTCCTTTCCGCCATTCCACCATTCATTGATCTTCCCTTTCGCCGTCCCATCAATCAGCTGATTCTTCTCCAAAATCGGCAAGTATGATGTGTGCATATCGCTGTAACTCTTCACATGAATCCCATTCTCCCTCTTCCACAAGTGCTCCCCCGTAACATCCTCCGGCCTTGTCAAGCCCATGGCGGCGATTATCTCAGCCGCACTGTCGACCGTGGCACGGTGGAAATTGTTCACTCTCACACTCTTGTTCGTAATGTCCACCCCGGAGTTCAGTCGCGGATCTTGGGTTGTAAGTCCCGTAGGACATGTATTTTGGTTGCATTTCAAAGCTTGAATGCAACCCATCGAAAACATGAAAGCCCTCGCAGCGTTGCAGAGGTCCGCCCCGTTGGCCAGAGTTCTAACAAGGGAGAATCCATTGTAAACCTTGCCTGCAGCGACGAGTTTTATCCTATCCCTCACCCCGGCCCCCACCAAGGTGTTGTGGGCAAGGCGTAAACCCTCTGCCATTGGCATTCCCATGCTGCGACGAGCGAGGCGACGAGTGGAAGGTTTTTAGTTAATGTGAATAGGTGGTGTGGTGCTTTTGCTGTTGCTTTGCTCCAGCCGTCCTCCTCCTTCGCTCCAGACGTCTTTCGCTCAAACCGTCCTTCGCTTCTCGCTAAGCCTCACCTATCCTGGAACTCCGGGGGTGCAGCACCGGTCCCACCCTCGGAACCGTCGATGGTGATGAAGTCGGGGTAAATGCCAGTCTCAATCATTGCATGCACAAGGGCAGCAAATTCAACGGGGGACCCAATGCAGAGCTTGAACCCAATGGGTTTCCCGTTGGAAAGGTCCCTGAGCTGTTTGATGAACCTACAGAGTCCCCTGGGGGTGCTGAAAGCGTCATGATAAGGCGGGGACGCACAGTCTTCCGTCCACGGTCCCTCCCCCAGTCCCCTAGCCTCGCTAATCTCGTCGGTGATCTTGTCCGCCGGGAGGATGCCCCCGTGGGCAGGTTTGGCGCCCTGGCTGAGTTTGATCTCAATCATCTTAACCTCAGGACGGTTCGAGTTGGAGGAGAACATCTCGGGGTTGAATACGCGCTTGCCGTCGACTGTGGAACCACAAGCGAAATAACCTGTTCCGACATTCCAAACGAGGTCACCGCCATTAAGATGGAACTTGCTAATCCCACCCTCCCCGGTGTTGTGGTAAAAGAAGCCCTGCGATGAACGAAGCGAATCGCGAAAAGGGTTAGGTTAGGGATGATAATTACTGCGATGATTACGGAGGGTGCGCGTCTTGTATGGAAGTATGAGCTTGCACGGCTTTCGTTCTCAACGCTAATGTTCTTAGCTCGTCGCTTCGCTCCTCGTCCATTCTCACCTTCTTCGCGCCTTCATTAAGGGATGTAATCGCCTGCTTGGAAAGGGCACCGTAGGACATTGCGGAAATGTTGAAGATAGAGGCCTTGTAGGGCTGGAGGCAGTCGGCCCCCCCGACCTTGACGCGAACGTTGACGTCGTGGTGGGACTTTGGGAACATTGAGTGGACCCCCCACTCATAGCCCTGGGGGAGGAGGGCGGGGGGGGGATGAGCGAAGTGACGAGAAGAGCGGTTGTTGGTTATGTGAATATGCAGGATGCGGCGAGGAGCGAAACGACAAGCAGAACGGTCGTTTGTTATGTGGATATGAGGGATGGTACTTTGCTGTCGCTTCGCTGCAGCCTAGCCCTCACCTCCTCATAGACGTCCCTCATGGTTCCCAGAGCCCTAGTGTCGGACTGAGCCTTGGAACGCTTATAAACTTGTGTCCTCATTGAGCGACTGAAAGGGGTGGCATCAGAATCGGACTCAATAAAGTATTGCTGTATCTCCGGCCTCACAGATTCAAAAATGTAACGGAGATGACAAAGGAAAGGGAAGTTCCTACGCAGTGTGTGAGTGGTCTGATTGAGGTCAGAGAGACCAACACTCCAGTAAACGCCGGTGAAGGCAGTTACTACGCCAGGAAGAACCACATGATCAAACCCGTAATGGAAGGGGAGATACCAGGAGATTGCAGAAAACGCTGCGTAAGAGGAGATTGACAAGCGCACGAGACGAAGGAGGGTGTTTAAGATCAGTGATGAGCGTAGAGAGCAGAAATTGACAAGCGCAACGAGACGGAGGGGGGTATTTAAGATCAGCGATGGGCGTGGAGAGCAGAAACGGCTTTCCGTCCTTGTTGACATTATCCTTGTTTTAAACTTACCTGCGAATCCGGAACCGACCTGCTTGAACAACGTTGGATTCCATTTCTCGACAAAGTCTGGAATACCACCAGCAAGGCGCGTCGTAGTACCAAACTTTTGGACAATTTTATCTCCAGGAGAGGCGCTGAAAGGCCTCTGAATTACGTCGAAGATCGGTGCCAGAACCACAGAATCTTGCTTTAGGTGGCTAATTCGTAGATTTTGTTTATACCCGTTGGAAAACCACCCCAATGTCCCACGTCGCGCTGTGTTAGAGATCATAACTTTCGGGTCACCAGTTTGTTGCCAAGTGTTCCTCTCCTTCACCCCCTTCTTCTCCCCAAATTGGGCGATGCTCTTCTTCCAAGCATTTTTGATATTATTCGTTGGCCGCGTTGCTTCTTTGGAGGAGCTTGACTTCTCAAGAGCCAACGGAAAAGACTTTTGGGATGCCAGGGTGAGAAAACCAGACCGGTTACTTTCTGTACCGATGCATACCCTAACCAATCTCCCTTCCTCCCTCCTCCCAGTGCTCCGCCTGTGTTTCTGTGATTGCTGAGCTTGAAAGAAACCTTGAGCTGGAACCACCTCGTCAGAATGTTGATTTAAGGAACACTTTGCAGGCTCCGCCGGCCAACGGGGAGACAAAGAAGAAGGTGATTGCCTATGAGGTCTCCGAGCTGCGCGGAATCGAGGTTCTCGAGGAGCTCTGCGTCGGAATGGACCAGTACGGGATAACCAAGGAGGAGGATGGCTCCGCTACGTTCCAGAGGTACAACGCAAAGGGTGCTGGGACTGTCAAGATCATGGGGAGTATGACCATCGGGAGCGAACAGTTTCACGAGGACAGGAAGAGGCTGCAGACTTTCTGCGACAGCCTCGTCGAGAAGCACGAGGACGACCTGCTCGAGGCAATCCGGTCAGCTGGCTTGGCGAAGCTCGCAAGGAAACAGGAGGAGCTCAAGATTGCCAAGGCGCTCAGGGAGGGCCGAAAGATAGAGGAGGATCAGGAGATCGATGAGGTGAGAAACGGCTGGAGCGAAGCGACAGTAACAGCAAGACACTGCATACCTGCATACATGCATACCTGCAAACCTGCATATCTAACAATGCTTTGCTCATCTCTTCGCTCGTGACAGGTCACTAGGGCCTACTACCGTCTCGGCCTCGACCCCATTGCGTCCCCCATAGAGGTTCGTCGTTCCTACCGCGCCCTCTCCAAGACCCTCCATCCCGACAAGGTAGGGGAGGATGAGGAGAAGCTGAGGGAGTTCCATGAGGTCAGCAAAGCCTACGAGACCATCACGGGGGAGGCTATGACTCCCTACGGCGACTTGTACAGGCAGGTTTGCGTTGAAATCACGGAAGAGTGCGCCCTCGAGGAGGACATGGACAACATCAGGAGGTGAGATGGGACGAGGATTGAAGGACGGAAGGTTGGAGCGAAGCAACAGCTAGTGCTATGTTCTAACATCCCCTCTCATGCTTCGCTCGCAACCCCTTGCTCGTCGCTTCGCTCCTCCCCGCTCGCTCATCGCAGGTTCTTCCCCAAGTACAAGGACAGCAAGATCAAGGGTATGATTGAAACCTGGCACGAGGAACAGTCCCGCCTCGGAAACCACAACACAGGAAGCAAGGCGGAGGAGGAGAGGAAGGCGCTTGTCAAGGCTCGCCTCGAAGAGAAGCTCGCGGCCGAGGAGGAGGAACTCAAGCAGAAGAGGAAACTAGCAAGGAGGAGACGGAAGAAGAGGAGAGAGAAACTCAAGGGAGAAGTGAGTGGGAAGAAGGCGGTCAGGGAGAGCAACGAGTTGTGAGGCGAGTGCAATTAAGTAAAAGTTAATATGAAGTCCCTTAAAATCCTAAATTAACCTTAAAAATCCTAAATTAAGTCACATCTATACTTCGAAAACACACAAAACAAAGGGCCATTACCGCCATACCTGCGATAAAACTGTATGGAAATCCTAAACCAAGTCACATCTACTACACTACGAATAGACACAAACTAAGGGCCATCACCGCCATACCTGTGACAAAACTGTATGTTACGACCTCATCCTTACTGTCGTACCTGTGCGCGGTGGGCATGAGTTCCTTCATGGTAATGATAACCATCATCCCAGCAACAGCGCTGAACATCATGCCATATGCGACCTCAGACATAGCGGCCCCAGAGAGGACGGCCCAGCCAAAGAGAGCCCCGACAGGCTCGGTGATTCCACTCAGGAGCCCCCAGATGAAAGCCTTCTTCCTGTCTCCAGTGGCGTAGTAAATGGGAATGGAAACACAGAGGCCCTCAGGAACGTTGTGAATCGCAATCGCGACCGCGAGCGTGGCCCCGACGGCAGGGTCGTCGACAGTGGCGACATAGGTGGCAAGACCCTCAGGAAAGTTGTGGACGGCAATGGAGAGGGCGGTTGCAAGGCCCATACGGACCAGGGCCCTGTCGTTGGTGGTGGAAGGCTCAGTAGCGCTGGGAGAGGAGGTCGAGGCGACCTTAATACTGGCGATTTCAATGGATTCCTCGTCGCGGGCGCCCTTAGTGGGGGTGCTACGCTTGGTGAGGCCTGCGGAGTTCGACTTGCCACAAAAAAAGGCCTCAGTCTCAGAATCAGGATTGGGTTCCTTTGGGTTGGCGAGCTCGTTGTTGGCGCGGGAAACCCATTCATCAACGGCAGCAGGCTACGAGGGAAAGAGAGAGGGAAGGGAAGTGGGTGTGAGATAAAAGCACATACGAGCTCATACACTCATTGCTTCGCCTTCGCCTTCCCCTTCCCCTTCCCCTCCTTCGCCTCACCTTGACCTCACAACACCCGTCATTTTTCTGCATGACGACCTTGGCCTCCCCGCTCCTCTGGTACGAGGCGCTCTCAAGCCTGTGCACAATCTTGTCACATCCGACCATGAAAGCTACTCCAAGGAAGAAGCTCAGGGTGGCATAAACGACAGCGTATTTCTCACTGACAGTCTCGAACGACCCGACACCCTTCTGAAGAATTTCCACAAAACTCACATACATCATCACACCCCCTGAGAACCCAAGCGAGCCTGCCAAAAATTTACGAGATGCCAGGGAAATAAGCTTGTTGGAGAACACGAAGGCAGAACCGACTGTGAAGAGCGCGGAAAGGGATATATGGGAAGAGAACGAAGGGTTAGACACCGAAATAAAGCTATGGAGGGTGGAGAATGGCCACACGCTTCACTGGAATCGAAAAAGGAATGCTGCTTAAAAGCACTAGTTCATAGCCATTGGAGATTTTAAAGCAACCCTTATAAGCACTTACGTCCGGTCGAAAGCCCCGCGGCAAGAACTAATAGGAAGCCAGTAGTCTCAGGAGACATGACAAAACGATAATTGACTGGCAGTTTTCACCTACTTTCCAGCATGATCTAATGACTACTTTCCAGCATGATCTAATGAGCCATCACGTTGCAAACTAACTTTAGAAGCCCTCAACCAAAATAAATAAACAACAATCTCANTAGCGTTTCTTAGACGGTATTCAACTTCACTCACCCCTAACGCCACCCTTTCATCCCAATCCGACCTTACGAGGCCGATTATCGCTCAATAAGACATTTTTTTTAAAACTACAACGATGGCAACCCCACCTTTTCCATCAAAGGTTGACCCTGCAGTGCTTCGTCTGCGCCCCTCAGACCACACTTCCCGCAACACATTCAGTGTCTACCTCCAACGCGATTCCATCAACGACGATAAGAAGGTTAGAGTTTCGCTTAGTGCCCTCTCTTCGGGAGGGGTTTTTGACAAGGAGAACAGCAGATACCTCCAGCCGAGGAATACCTTTCTGCACACGGTGCCGGATATAATCAACAGCCTTTCGCCCGACGATGCAGTCGACCGGGAAGAGGAAGAGGACGAGTTGGACAGTAGTCAGAGCAGGGACAGCATCTACAAGGCTGGAGGTGAGATTGGAGGGTGGCAGAGGGCTGGGCGGTGGGCACTTGGCATTTGGCGCTAACGAGTAACGACTAACGACTAGCGTCCCTTCCCGCTCTCGATTCGCTCACGCCCCACCTCCATTGCAGGTTTGAACGACCCCTCCCTCCTTCCAGTGTCCCTCAGCACACCTTTGAAGTCTCCCCCCCCTAACACCTCAGTTTCGCCCTCTTCCGCCCTAATGACCCCGTCCCCATCGTCCTCATCGACCTCCCATTCTTACACCCCCTCAAACTCCCTCCTCTATGATTCCATCCTCCTCACACCCCTGAAGGAGGGAGCTAAGGGATTAGTCCTACCTTCCCATCCTGTCCCCTCCACGTGGCACCCTCAAGCATACTCTCTCAATGCATCACCCCAAGGCTTGATATGGATCACGGTCGAAATTGTTGGCAGCGTGATAATTAGAAATCACGTCGAGTACCTCGTAAAAACAACCTACGACCACACAAATAGTTCCCAGCAAAAAAGGCAGCAGCATGAGGAAGATGGCGACCCTTCGGAAGTCATGGCTGTAGTGACAAAACGTAGGTACCGTGACTTTCTCTCCTTGCGTAGAAAGCTTTCTCGTTTGGGATACTTTCCTCCGGCATCACTCCCCCCTAAGGGCGCGTTTGGGAAACTCCTGCCAATCTGGAGGTCAAGGGAAACCAGGGAATCGCGGTCTCACAAGCTCGAACACTACATAGGCGAAGTCATCAAGCTTCACACGAACATGGTAGAAAGGACGAGGAAGAAGAGAATGGGCGGGGGAGGCTTCGAAGGTAAAACCATGGAAATGGTCGCCGACGTGGTGATAAAAAGCTTCCTACAGAGCGACACATATTTTCATAGTAATTAAAAAGCTTTCTGTTCATAAAACGAGCCCTTACACCTTAATCCCTTCCGAGGCAACTCCACTAACAGCCTTCACAAAGCCAATCTTCTTTGTCACTCCATCGCACCTCGGGCACAAGTCATCAGCAACGTCGTCTCCGACCCCTGTGTCCTCGTCATAAAACCAGCACCTCTCACACTTTTCCCCTGCCGCCTTCTTGACCCCAACAGTCAACCCCGACAAACCATCCTTCTTCTCCACAACATAATCGCCACACTCCCCCTTAACCTCGCTCCCACCCTTCAACGTGATCTGGCTCATCATCAGCATGTACTTGAGCTGATCTACAGCAGCTGCCTCGTCGACGAGGAAACTTTCAAGCTTCGCTCTAACCGCCTCGTCGTCGACACCGACAACCAACTGCGCATCCAAGCTCGCGCCGACTACCTTGTCCACTCTAGCAATCTCCAAGGCCTTGTTGGCATCATCCCTGAGCCTCCTAATGAGATCCCAGGTTTCATCATCGTGCTTCTCGTACCCCTCCAAGTCGGTTGGCCAAGTCTTTTCGAATACGCTTCCTACGGCGCCCTTCCTATTCAAGTGAATGTCCTCGGCCATGTGGGGGAGGATGGGGGCAATTGCCATTGCAAACCCGTCCAACACCTTGCTGATGACTGTCTGGGCGCTCCTCCTTCGGAAGTCGTCAACATGGGAAATGTACAGCCTGTCCTTTGCCACGTCAAGGTAAAAGTTAGAGAGATCAGCAGTCGAAAAGCGGAGGAGGGACTGCACGACAGCGCTGTAGTCATAGCGGCTGTACGCCTCATCAATGTCCTTGAGCATCTCACTGAGCTTCCCCAGCATGTACTTATCAAGATCTGGGAGCTCTTCGTACGGCACGGAGTTGGCAGCGACATCAAAGTCGTCAACATTCCCGAGCATGAACCTGGCAGTGTTACGAAGCTTCCTGTAGCTCTCGAAAATTTGCTTGATGATCCCATCGCCGACCCTGACATCACCCGAGTAGTCCACCGACGCGACCCAGAGCCTCAGGACGTCAACTCCGTAGGCCGGCTTCTGCTTCTTGTTGTTCCCACCTTCGATGATCTCCAGGGGCGAGACAACATTGCCAAGCGACTTGGACATTTTGTAACCCTTCTCGTCGAGGACGAATCCGTGGGTAATGACAGACTTGTAGGGGGCGACCCCTTGGGCAGCAACAGACGTGAGTAGAGACGACTGGAACCAACCGCGGTGCTGGTCGCTTCCCTCCAGGTAGACGTCAGCTGGGTAGTGCAAATTCTCCCTCTCGCCAACAACACCGGCCCAGCTGCTCCCCGAGTCGAACCACACGTCCATGGTGTCAGTACCCTTGGTCCATTTTCCAGCCTTTGACTTGAGACTCTCGGGGAGCAACTGCAAGGAGCGAAGCGACGAGAAGGGTTAGCGATTGTATATGGCAGCACCAGGCAGCTCACTTCACTCCTCGCTCCGCCTCACCTCCTCGACACTCATGGTCCACCACGCATCGGAGCCGTGCTCCGCAAAGATCTTTTCAATGTGAGCAATCGTTTCATCGTTGATGAGGGTGTTCTCGCCGCTGTCGTCGTAGAAGACGGGAATGGGCACGCCCCAGCTCCTCTGCCTCGAGATGCACCAGTCAGACCTCCCGGAGACAAAGCTCGTGATCCTGTTCTTTCCAACAGATGGGACCCACTCGACGGTGTCAATCGCATCCATGGCGGCATCCTTGAAGCCGTCGATGGAGCAGAACCACTGCGAGGTGGCACGAAAGATGGTGGGCTTCTTGGTGCGCCAGTCGTAAGGGTACTTGTGCTGGTACTTCTCCTCCATGAGTAACGCCCCGACTTCAGACAAGGCAATAATTGCTTCGAGGTTCCCATCCCCAAGGACATCCTTTCCGACGAACCTCTCTCCAGCCTCCTCGGTGAAGCGCCCGGCATCGTCGACGGGGCTCAACAACTCCAAACCGTTCTTCATGCCCGTCAGGTAATCCTCCTGACCGTGGCCAGGGGCCGTGTGCACGAGGCCGGTACCCGACTCGGTCGTGATGTAGTCCCCACCTGCAAGGACCGGGGAAATCCTGTCGTAAAGTGGGTGCTTGTAGGTAGTTCCGACGAGGTCGGAGCCCTTCAACGTCGCGAGGGTTTCGAAAGAAGCGTTCTCCTCAGAAAGCTTCAGGGTCACGGCGAGCTTTGAGGCCAAGTCGGTTGCGACAATGAGCTTCCCTGTTGTGGGGTTGGTCACTACGGAATAGTCGAGATCGGGGTTCACCGCAACGGCAAGGTTAGCAGGCATGGTCCAAGGGGTGGTGGTCCAGATGGCGACCTTGGCGTCAGCGTGACTCGAAAGCGCGTCTGTCGCAGACTCAATGGGGAAGCCAACATAAATGGAACGAGAGAAGTGCTTGTCTGGGTACTCGAGCTCAGCCTCGGCGAGGGCGGTGCGGGAGGAGGGAGACCAGTGGACAGGCTTCCTGCCGCGGTAGAGGTGGCCCTTTTTGAACATTTCTCCAAACACCCGGATCTGGGCCGCCTCGAAATCAGGCTGGAGGGTAAGGTAGGGGTTCTCAAAGTCCCCGAAGATACCATAGCGCTGGAAGGAAGCAGACTGCTTCGCGACAGTCTCCTTTGCGAATTCTGCGGCCTGCGATGAGCGAAGCGAGCGCAGGAAGGGGTGTAAGTTATACTGACAGGCGGTATGTTGCTTTTCCTGTCGCGTCCAATCTCACCTTCTCACGAAGTGTGATGGGAGTTAGGGACTGGCGCTCCTTGGACTTCATGGACTGGAGGACCTTGAGCTCAATAGGGAGCCCGTGAGTGTCCCAACCAGGCACATAGTTAACGTTGAAGCCCTTGGCAAGCTGTCGGCGGTTGAGAAAATCTTTCAAAATCTTATTCATGGCGTGACCAATGTGCAAGTCTCCATTGGCATAGGGGGGACCGTCATGCAGGGTGAAGGTTGGAGCACCCTCATCACGACGTGACGAGGATAGCTTATTATGGAGGTCAAGATTCTTCCAGTATTCCCTGAGAGCGAAAGGAGGCGGAAGGAAGGAAGCACAGTGTGAGTCGCCGTCCATGAGGAACGATGTAATAGCGGTTCTACAACTTACTGTAACTCAGGCTCCCTCACGATTGCGTTAGCCCTCTGATTGAAATCAGTGGTGGGAAGAATAACAGACCCAGCGTAAGGGTTCACCTTCTTAGCCCTCAACTTCTTCTGCTGTCGGAGTCGAGCCGAGGTCATGGACTTTTTCCTCGAAAGTAGGGGACTCCTGGAAGGCACGAAACTAATCACGTTTCGAATCATCGTCAACAACACTACAACAAACGGGAAATAAATAGAGGGGCTTCTCATAAGAAGATGGCAAAAGTGATCAAACACAAAATTCTAGTTATGCTCTCACTACATACCTTAACCGTCTTTCTTGGCTTGCTATGTATATCAAATGGTTTCTTAGTAGAACTAAGAATGGATGTGTCGTCGATTTCTTTGCGTAAGTCTCACCAATGCAGTCCACCACCTCGGAGTTTGCAGGGGTTCGACACCAGGCGGGTTAATTTTGGAAGTAGAGGTCGAAATCGGGGGATCTACTTATCTGACGGGGACAAAAACGACAGTAAAGAAGATGATTTTACGTCGGAAGAGCTCGGATCCCCGTCCTCTCCTCCTCCTCCTCCTCCTCCTCCTCCTTCCACACAACCAGGGTCAATCTTCCAGCAAAGGGAGCTGGAACCCGACGCGGTCGAACAGAGGCTGAACGAATTGAGAACAGAAGACGACCCGAAGCAGACGAGGGTGATTATCTACATAATTCTGAGCCTGATTCCCGTCCTTTTCCTAGTCCCCCTAATGTTGGGGTCAAGGTGAGGAGGGGCGGATGACGAGGATCAAAGGACGGCTCGAGCGACGTGACAGCAATGCATCGTCTATGTCTACACAACTAACGACCCCCCCCCCC
>JGI24540J26637_10000842_pt1 | contig 13270 bp, 16 predicted proteins | sample NorSeaMetagenome_FD_26637 | JGI IMG/M metagenome (IMG submission 26637)
GCAGCAGCGGATCCCTCCTCGTCAGCCTTGGCCCTGACGGCAGCAGCTGTAGCCTCCCCCCCCTCCTTGGCCTTCGCGGCAGCAGTCGCAGCCGCATCCGCTTCCACCTTGGCAGCATCAGCATCATCTGCCTGAGGAAGGGTAGAATCCTCAGCCTTCTCTTTCTTCTCTCCCGCGACTTCGTCGACCTGCATGTCTTCGACGGTGTCCTCCTTGTCATCTGGGTACAGGCTGTTCTCTTTAACGAGCTCGACCAGAGTTGCTTTCTTGGCCTTGGAATCAGCCTGCGAGGAGGGGGCGAGGAGCGAAGCAACAAGTAGGGGGGATTAGCGTATTATATAGAACAGCACCAGGCAACTCGCTTCGCTCGCTACCTTCGCTCGCTGCCTTAGATCCTCGCTTCGCTCCTCGCTCCCCCTCACCTTGATCCCAGCAGCCTTCAGTATTTTCTTGAGGGCTGCAACCGTCTGAGCCATAAGCCCTGTGGCCTTATCATTCTTCTTCTTCGTAGTTGCCTTGACAGGTTTCTTTGCGGACTTCGCAGGAGTCTTTCCTTTCTTGCTAGTCTTGGTTGACTTTGCCATTGTTGTTCGCTCTGGAGGGTTTGTAGAGACATTTGTTAGTAATTATCTTGACATGGGCATAGATGAGATATATATGTAACCACGCAACAAATTTCGTGCATCAAAATTGCCCCAAGAATGTGAAAACTTATCCCAAACACAGGTATCAAAAGAGTCGTAAAAAGGTTTCCTAATTTATCACCTTTAATAGATTACATTTTACTAATAAAGTGACAGACACAGCGACAATATGGATTCAAAACTCTTGACTAAGCAAAACCCCCAATAATCACACGGAGTTACCTTTGAAATTGGGTAAATTTGCAATTCACAGAAAACCTTATTGCAAAAATGGTCAAGCGGAAGAAGTCTACGACCTCTGAGACACACAGCGATATTATGAGTACAGAAAGTGATAAAACATACTCATTATCGTCGTATTGGGACGATAGGTACTCAAAGGACACGACTGAGGCCAGCCATGATTGGTATTTCACCTACAAGGAGCTAGAACCGCTGATAGAAGAGTGCTCTGAGGGACTGAGAGGTAAAGATGTTCAATATGGTGTGGTCGAGTAAGTGATTTATATCGATTTATTATCCTTTCCCTCTTCTTTTCTGTCTTTGGATGGGATGGTTGGAGTTCTATTGGGGCGAAGAGCGAAGCGACGAGCAAGGGGTGGAAGCGAGGCGAGGAAGAGAGACATAAGAATGTAGGACAAGCGAAGCGAGTCCAAAAGGAGGCTCGAGATGAGCAGTGTCGCTTCGCTACTCCTGCCTCCTCCTGCCTCCTCCTGCCTCCTCCTGCCTCCTCCTGCCTCCTCCTGCCTCCTCCTGCCTTCCCGTCCTTCCACCCTCTCTCACCCCCTCCATCACCTCATCCCCCCCAGAATCGGTTGTGGGACGAGGCCTCTCCTCCCATCCTTCCCCTCTGACACCCATCCTCTCCTTGGCCTCGACTACTCCTCCGTCTGTATCAAGGCGCTGTCAAAGAGCATCAAGGGCAAGGGCAAGAGCAAGGGTCAGGACGAATCAGTGTCTTACAAAACCCAAGACTGTAGGGACCTCTCAAACATTCTCCCTTCCTGTAGCGCTCACCTAGTGATCGAGAAGGGAACCCTGGACGCCATGATCGTAGGTTCTATACCTGACTGCGTGAAAATCTTCACGGAGATGTGTCGGGTATCTTCGAAGTACGTTGTAGTGGTGACGCACTTTAACATCAACACCGAGGACGGAGAGGACTGGATTCGTGACGTTTTTTACCCTGCCCTGGAAACTGTTGAGGACGAGTTCATGTGGATTGTCAAGTGCCACACAGGAATAGAGGACGGACCGCAGGTTTTAGTGTGCGAGAAGGCGACAAGAAGGGTGACGAGGGGAAACGGCGGAAAGAGAATTCAGATTGAAATTTTAGAGCACTGATAATGAATAATAGACATTAAATTAAATGCACTCAAGGAAGATACGGATTTCTTTGTTCAACTCGTTTTTTTGTAACCCTCTATTTGTTAGCCGATACTGAGCCGGCCCACTTTCCGTATAGACAGTTGAAGAATTCTCCCGTGATTTGTTCACCTCCATGCAAGTAATTGCACATCATGAACGCTTTACAGCTGTCGTTAAAGTTGCAATCGATCAGCCCCCTTCGCGCGACGAACTCATTGAACAAATTTTCATCGTTGTCCATAGCGTTGAGAGTGTTCTCCCACCACGATGGCGAAGATGGATTGGCCTCTTCACCGTACACAGAGCTGAACTCATATTGCAATGGCCACACCATTTCCTCATTTTCATCCCTCTCAAACCAGTATTGCGAATAATCAAGGAGCCCATTAGTCACATCAAAGCTCCACTCTCGAAACGCTGGGACTTGACAGTTCGTCAGTGCCTGTCCTACAAACACAACTCCTACGGGGTCTCCTCCGCAAGAATTGACTCCGCTCGAAAGTGGGTCCGGGTTTCCCTCAGTGTAAGTGCATTCACGAATTAAGCGCACCTCGTCGACATGGTCATGCCCCGCAAAGTGACCAACTATTATGTCCTTATATCTCTGGGCCATCATGCTATATCTATGTTGGTAAATTGGATAGAGACCTCCAACTTCCACGCCTCCCTCTATGTGGACGCCGACCATCGGATGGTGACCATTCATCATCACCTTAACCCCATCGTTCGCCGCCTTGGCAAGTTCTCCCTCGACCCAGGAGAATTGCTCCTCCGCTATCGTCGTGTTCCAGACCAGATACGAATTGTAGACCGTCCAAAAGTTTGTGTTCATCGTTATAATTCTCAAGCCATCGACCCCATCAACATTGGCTGAGTACCATCCAGCGTATCTCACCGTCTCGACAGCAGAAGGCGGAAGCCAGGCAGACCACAACTTCGCAATCCCTTCATAGACCCATGCGGAGGCCTCTGGATCCACCGGGTAGTTGTTCGAAGGAGCGTGGTCGTGATTTCCTAAGGCGGGATATATATGGACCCCCGGAAACTCTTCAACAAGCCAACCGTTGACTGCCGAAATAGTATCCAAAACCACAGCTTGGCTGAGATCGCTCGAGTTCCTGCCAGGAAAATGCGTGATATCGCCACTTTGAAGGATAAAGGCCGGAGTGGGGTTCGTAGCCTTCATTGCTGCTATCGCGCTCTCCATCTGAGGTGAGGGTGTCCAAGCACAAATCATATCACTGTCGACATCAGAACCATATATGTCCAAATGAAAATCTGTGAACCACCAGAACTTCCCACTCAAGTCGTTGGAATTAATCGGGCATAGTAAACCCAGTAAAGCCAGGAAAAGTACGAAAACGCTCATTCACTTTGCCCTCTCCTTCCTTTGCTCTGACTGGGGGAAGAGCAAAATTATTTCACCACTCTTAAACGTCAGTAACCGACCTCATCTACATATCACGAGATCCATTACGAATTCGAAGCCAAAAAACTGAGACCAGGATACCTCAAAATCGATCTAAATAAGACCTTTGCTATTCCCAATGACGAAGCAAGACCACATGGAGGACATAGAGCTTGGAGAGTACAAGAAAACTCCCACCAGCGACGGCGTCGAAATACTATCCAACCCCACCACCGAGGTCGAAACGGCATCCGACACCTCCTCTAAGCCAGATGTACCTCCTCCCAACCCCTCCATATCAAAGCTCCTTTCAATGTCCAAGCCTGAATGGGGAGCCTTGGCACTCGCTCTTTTTTTTATGGCATGTGCAGAGGTCACTGGTCTGTATGCCCCCCTTGTACTTTCCGATTGCTACAACATCATCGTCGACCCGACACAGACGTCTGATTCGATCAAATCCACCATTTCATCGAAGATGCTCTTCGTCTTTATTTTGCACTGGGCAGGTATTGCAGGGGGAGCAGTTCGTGGAATTATCATTGCTGTCGCGGGAGAGCGAGTTGTAGCACGTCTTCGCAACAAGCTCTACTCCCACCTTCTTTCGATGGAGATGGGATTCTTTGACAAGGAGAAGTCTGGCGATCTCGTTTCCAGGCTTGGGAATGACACAGCCCTCATCCAAACGGCCACCACGTCTTCATTCCCTGAAGTTTTCATTGGCGCTGTCAAGATTATTGCTACTCTTTCCCTCATGCTCTTCATCTCCGTCAAATTGTCGATCGTCATGTTCTGTGTCTTCTTCGTGCTCCTTCTCCTCTGCATCCCGTTCGGCACCTACATTGGCAAGATATCAAGGGAGTACCAAGATTCCCTCGCCGTAGCCTCTACCTTTAGTACCGAGGCTCTTGGAAGCATGAGGACAGTCAGGTCGTTCTTTGCCGAGAATAAAGAGAGCGCGCGATATGCTGAGCAAATTGGGATCCCTGATAACCACCGCTTCTGGTACCCGTTCAATTCCGCCCAGTCTACCTACAAGACTGGTGCGAAAAAGGGCATCGTTTCTCCGAGCTTTGGGGCCTTTGCCTTCGGAATGGCCATTTCTGCAATGTACGCTACCTTGTGGGTGGGATTCTACGACGTAGTTGACGGGAAGCTCTCACTTGGAAGGATGGTTGCGTTCCAGTCTTATGTGTTCCAAATGGGCATCGGGCTCGCTACGCTCTCTGGTCACTTCATTGCGCTCATGTCGGCGAAGGGTGCCGCGGCGAGAGTATTTGAGTTGTTAGATCGCGAGAGCGAGGTCAAGCTTGAGGGTGGCATCATACCCAAGGGGAAGATGGAAGGTGATATCGTATTTGATGAGGTTGAGTTCCGGTACCCTACCCGTCCTGAGACTGCCGTATTAAAGGGGTTCAATTTGATGGTGAAGGAGAACGAGACCGTTGCCATAGTTGGAAGCAGCGGGGCGGGCAAAAGTACCATTATCGGTCTCCTTCAGCGCTTCTACGATGTGTCCGATGGCTCAGTCAAATACAATGGGGTGGACGTCAAAGACCTTCACCAGGGTAAGCGAGGCAGGAAGAGCGAAGCGACGACTGCCAATCATTTTTCATCCCAACCCTTTCCTCCATCGTATCGCTTCACTCATCTTAGGTTGGGTGAGGAGCAACTTGGGGCTCGTAGGCCAGGAACCCACCTTGTTCGGATTGAGTATTTACGACAACCTGACCTACGGCGTTGCTGACCCTTCATCTGTTACCAAGGAACTTGTCGTAGAGGCGTGCAAACAGGCCAACTGTCACAATTTTATCAGCGAGTTCCCTGAGGGTTACGAAACTTTAGTTGGGGAGAAAGGGGTAAGGCTGAGCGGCGGGCAAAAGCAGAGGATTGCGATCGCAAGGGCCTTGATTCCAGCTCCCAGGGTTCTGTTGCTCGACGAGGCAACCAGCGCACTTGACGCTGAGTCCGAGCATCTCGTGCAGTGTGCGATTGACGAGGTTATGGTCGGAAGGACTGTCATTGTAATCGCCCATAGGTTGTCTACCGTCCGAAATGCATCGAAGATTGTTGTCTTGGACAAAAGTAAGGTGGCGGATGAGGGAACGCACGACGAACTCATGAAGCGATGCCAGATCTACAGCGACCTTGTGAGCCGTCAGCTTAGCGCGAAATAGTTTAGAGTGTAAGCTTTTTTCATCAATAGCCATACTTAATTTCTTCATCGTCGCCACCCATATCTACGCCACCTTCCATAATAAGTACTTCGAAAGCCCAGCCGTCCACGCATAACTTCCGAGTTGTAGCCCCCCTATCTTCAGAGTACAAATCTACTCTTAACCGTCCCCTCCCATCATTTGTTGTTCTCATGTGCCCAACCAGATCTAGCAAACATTGTGTATACGGTCTGATACATCTCTTCGAGCTGGCTTCCTCCCATCCACCAACCCACAGGTCAATTCCTACCCCCTCTTCCCCCTCTTTATAGTGACACGGGGGGCGAACCAGCCCCCCCTCAGCACCTGGGTACTCGCCTCCAGGGTCCATCATGAGCTCGTAAATATCAAATTCATCGTAACCTGATCCTGCCGTGTCCGAATCGATGCAGAAATCAAGGTCGAGAAGGTCCTTGACATCTAGATCACGCAAACTAGTCAACTTTGCGAAGTGTTGCACGCCCTCCGGAAGGACGCTATACCCTTCAAGGGTTAGCTGTGATGAGCGAAGCGACGAGTGGAAGGTTGTAAATTATGCAAGAAAGCGGTGCAATACTTTTGCTGTCGCTTCGCTCCAGCCGTCCTTGGCTCCTCGCTTGGCCTCACCTCTTCAACTCCGCCTACTAGTTGAACAATCTTCTCCAAGACGTCCGAAGGCATTACCGCCCCACTATGATTCGTCGATATCCCCGAGACGACCAGCTTTGTCAACTTCGTACTCCTCTCCACTCTCCTCAAAATCTCAAGTATTGAATCAAAGGGATGCCTTGAGTCTGAACGACTCGTTAGAATATCCGGAGTCTGCTCGGTCGGATCGTTCTCGTCCATGAATACAACTCTATCAGACACTCGGACATCTCGACCGGTCAAGTACAAGATCTCGACTGCTGTAAAATCAAAATCATCTCTAAGTGGGTCGACCTTATCACTTTCAAGCCAATTTTGAACCTCTTCAGCACTACCTGCCCCACCCACGGGGAAACCTTCGCGACGGCGTAGAATATAGAACGGACTAAGGAAGGGATTCCCCACGTAAACCAATTCCAACTTCATTAAGGACAAACAGAAATGCCCAGAAGCTTCAGACTATATCTATTTCCACCCAGCTATCGCCCTTGGCCATAAATTACTAATCCAGCAGGGGTTTGAACATATGAAGTACTTCTCATCGGACGAGGAGGCGATAAATTGGGGTGAGTGGTGCAAACAGAGTTCACATGTACCGGCTGTTGGGGAAGGATCATGCTATCTAACCCAAATATCGTTCCAACAGCGGCATCGAAACTCCAAGCTATCGTAAGATCCCGTAATGAGCGAAGAAAAGTCGCGCAAAAGCGCCGTGATATGGAGGAAGCTGCCAAGCTCCTTGTAGATGCTTGTAATGTTAAGGTAATCACTGAGCTCGAGGCTGGCGAGGGGTGGGAAGAGTTGCAGGTGTTGATTAAGAGCAGAAGATTTAAGGAGTGCGCCGGGGACGGCGACATTGACGAGATGAAGAGGCTTTTGAAGCTGAAGGCTGGCTCCTTGGATCCAAACTATAAAGGTTACAAGGGCGAGACGGCGGCGCACAGGGCGGCCGAGAATGGACACATGGATGCACTTGAGATTTCCTTGGATAATGGTCATGATATTGATGCTGCCACAACTCTTGGGAACACTGCTGCCCACTTTGCCGCTATGGGAGGGTCCAATGACTGCATCAGGCTCCTCAGTGACAACTTGGCCGACATTATGAAACCGAATTTGATCGACGAGACTCCTATTGGGATATGCTCGTCGCGCGGAAAGGAGAGCACGATGGCTTTGATAAAGTCCTTGGCAGTTGAGGGGGAGGTGAGCGAAGCAACAGCAAAAGCATTACACCGCATTCTTAATAACTAACAACCTTCCGCTCGTCGCTTCCATTCTCGCCTCACCCTTCATCCTATCCCTTTTTGTGATTTGCTTCGCTCATCGCAGGATCTGGTGATGAGGAGGAGGAGAGTTATAGAGTTTAGGCGACAGAACGAGATAAGGAAAAAAAAAAGTATCCTTTTCGGGAGGGATATCGTGGGAAGTGAGGGAGCTAACGAGTTCACAGTTCCGGCAAACGCTTATTTGAACAAAGACAGCAAGTACGCTGTTGCTTGTGGTTTGAGGGCTAGCGGCTTTGTGGAGAGTAGCAGCAAGAACGGTTTGTACTTGGCAGCCCCGGTGGTAGCAGCGGCGAGGAGGACGAGGCGGGAAGAGGAGAAGGAGAGGGAGATTGTGAGGAGCTTGAACTTTCTAAAAAAGGGCTCAATAGGGTTTTAGACGGCCTGGATAAGGAAGAAAACAAGGTCGTGTGATTTGTTGTAGTGCACTATGCTCATTTATTCTACATTATTAGCTTCCTTAATCCACTTCCTCTTGATGGCCCCTCCGACCTTGCTCCTCGTTTCGATTTTAAGAAACTCGGTGACCTCCTCCCCCGCCTTGACTACCTGCTCTAGATCGACCCCAGTGTTGACACCAAGGCCGTCGAGGAGGTAGACGAGGTCCTCGGTTGCCAGGTTACCAGACGCTGCGATGAGGGTGGAGAGAAGTGATGTGATGAGTGGAAAGTTGTTAGTTGTGAGTAGTCAGTATGTGCTTTTGCTGTCGCTTCGCCCAAGCCGTCCTTCGCTCCAGCCGTTCTTCGCTCCTCGTCTGATCTCACCTCCACCTCCAGCGTAGGGGCAGCCACCAAGGCCGGCAGCGGAGGAGTCAAACTTGTTGACACCAAAGTCAAGACTTCTGAGAACGTTGGCGATGCCCATACCGTAGGTATCGTGGAAGTGCATGGCGATGTCAGAGAGGGAGGGGGAGGAGGGCTGGAGGGCGGACAGGACCTCAGAGACCCTCTGGGGCCTCCCCACCCCAATGGTGTCCCCAAGGCTTATCTCTTCGATCCCCATGCCCTTCATGGCCTCGTAAACCCTGACCACGTCTTTCACGTCGACGTCACCCTGGAAGGGGCAACCGGCTATGCACGAGATGTACCCCCTCGTCTTGATACCGTCGGCCTTGGCAGCCTCTATGACCTCACTGAAACGCTCGATAGACTCGTCGATCGTGCAGTTGATGTTTGAGCGACAGAACCCCTCCGATGCCGCGCCGAACACCGAAACCCTGTCAGCACCTGAAGCCTTGGCAGCCTGGTAACCTTTGAGGTTGGGTGTGAGGACCTCATACTCCAAACCCTGGTAACCATCGCGGGGGACGGACGCCATCACCTCGTTCTGATCAGACATCTGAGGCACCCACTTGGGGGAAACGAAAGCTGAGGCCTCAATGCGCTTTAGGCCAGCTGAAGCAAGGTTGTCAATGAGGTTCAACTTCATCTCAGTGGGAATCGGAACCTTCTCGTTCTGGAGACCATCACGAGGACTGACTTCTATGATCTCAACTGTAGAAGGAGACTGAGGGGCAAAGGTTGTGCTGTAGCATCGACTGAAGTGCGATGGTCTGGGTCGTACAATGCCTGCTAATCTGTTTAGGGAGCACAAGGTTGCAGGAATCATGCTTGGGGGGGATTTTAATGGATAGAAGGGGCAACGGAGTAATGGTTAAGTAAGGACGGTCACGGTAGAGGATTAATAGAGTGACTTTTGGTGATGGCTGGGGCTGGAGCCTTCACATCCCAATCATGATGCACGAGGCTACAATTATCGCTACAATTTTCCTTCTGCCCTTCGCAATTGGATATACGACAAAATCTATCGCATTTTGGAGAATAAATAAGCTCCATAGCTCAACAAAACTTGGAATCAAGCCACCGGCCGATTCGGTCTGGGAAAAGGAGGAAAGAAATGTCCTTCCAAGTGGCTATGACCCCTTACTCGGTAAGTTTGAGAATATTGGGCCAGCAACTGTGCGTTGAGGTGAGAGAAAAATTCCAATGAACCTTTACTAACACCACAATGCTAACTGCACCCATCGTCCAACGACATCACCCTCCCACAAATAGAGTATCCCGGAACGATGCGACCCTCCAAGGTGAGGGAGAACTCTCCCTTTGAGGACTTACCCCTGAGTGAGACGATTGCTGAGATAGAGGACGAAGACAAGGATACGGTAACTTTTGCTTCTACCGAGGTGAGATTGTGAAGGCAGCGACTGTAGCGAGCTGCTTAATGCTGCTCTATTCAATAATCCAATCCCCCCTACTCGTCGCTTCGCTCCTCGCGCTCATTGCAGGTCGAGGCTGGGGGTATGGGTGTTAATGTTCCATGGCCCCATTTCCAGGACATTCCTTGGCACATTTCTTGGGGTGCCGCGAACGACGGGGGGGTCGAGATGGAGGAGTTCATACAGGGTCTGGGAAGGTGGCTCACACCAGAGGAGGAGGAGGAGTTGATGAAGGGGCGAAGGAAACAGAAAAGTCCAAAGGGTTCGGAGGCGAACGTTGTCGTCATCGACGACGACGAGGAGGACGAGGTGGGCGTGGACTTGGTGGAGGAGGGCAATGAGGTGGAGGCTGTACTTGGTGAGGTTGATGCCTTGGATGATGCCAATGAGGAAGAGGATGATGATGATGATGATGATGATGATGCGGAAGATGATGTGGACAGGGATGAGGATGATGAGGAAGGTGAGGTTGAGGGAGGAGTGAAGGACGGCTGGAGTGAAACAACAGCAAAAGCATTACACCACCTTCTTACATAACTAACAACCTTCCACTCGTGGCTTCACTCCTCGTCTCACCCATCATCCCAACCCCTTTCGCAATTCGCTTCACTAATCGTAGACGATGACGAGGACGAGGACGACGACACGGACGACGATGATGGGGAAGATGGACTTGGATTGGATGATTTGCTTGGATTTTAATGGAATTTTTATTGAATGCTGAAATAAATCGTGTAAATTTACTGTCGCGTACTATAAAGCTATCATATTATTATTTCGATAGGCACAGTACATGGGAGGTCACGCACAGGCGTTGAGGGCGAACGTAAGTATTCAACAGTACAAACGCTTGGTGAGGGTGAGAGATTAGGACATGTTCCTATCGTAAGCCGTAGACTTGCCCTTGTTCTTCTCCCCGGTCCAGCCGCTTGGGAAGCTAAGCTCTGGGTAGTCGTTTCCAGAGGATTTGGCGCTGGCGGTGAAAACCCTAGCGATGGACTTGATGCTGTGGGGGGGAGTGTGTGTGTGTGTGGGGGGGGTGAAATGGGGCGAGGAGTTGTATAGTGGTTAAGCGCAGCGTCGAGGCGCAGGGTCAACCCTCGGTGTATCCTTGGCCCTGCCCACTTACCTCTCCTTCATCTCGTCAATGTCGCGACCCATGGCAGCTTCAGAGGCAGAACCATCGACATCATCAATCAGGTTCATGGCGGTAAGAGCAGTGACAAGTTCAGTGATCTACGCAATACAATAGTTGTATAGGTTAAATGTGGGTTAGCTACGACAACGCCGTCGAACATCTTGCCAGCATTCCCCCCCACCCCCCACACTCACCTGCTCAAGCCTTGTCTTGAGCATCTGCTGCTGCGTGCGCATCTCAACGAGCAAGTCGTTGACGGCGTGTAACGAACACTGCGATGAGTGAAGCAAATCGCGAAAAGGGTCAGGATGATGGCGAGGATTATTTCTGCGCGTCTTGTACAGAAGTCCAAGCTCCTGCAAGCTGCAATTGTCAAAATAATTGCTACGAGCTCGTCGCTTCGCTCCTCACTCCGCATCACCTCTTCTTCGAGACAAAGGTTTGCCTTGGCGAGGACCTTCTGGGCCTCAGACTCGGTGATCAGGGCGTTAAGGGCCGAAGGCTGCTTGTTAAGCCTCACAGGAAGGAAGATTGACGGAACAAATGCTGTCACACAGACATTTAGGGCAAAGAGGATGTATAGAACTTTCCTGCGTTGCGAAGCGTTGTTAGATTCAATGAGGAATTGAAAGATCTCGAAGACGTCGAGACGTTGAATCAAAATCTACAAAGAGGAGGGAGAGACGCGGATCGAAACACACACCTAAGCATCAATTAGACCCCCAAAATACCACCTATCGAGAATTTGAAACCAAATCAACTCCCCAAGTCTCACATTATCAACTTAATAATTTGGTACCAAGATTACAGTTAATTACTTAACTGTGTCTTTTCAGACAACCCCAAGTCTCTTCTGCCGGGTATTAGTTTGGTTACATATGACATGGAATTTAGAAGGTGTTTCAGCCTTAAAGGATAAAGAGCCAAACCTTTCCAATGAATTCTTCCTCCAAAAACATTCCTAGAGTACCTTCCTCTTAATGATTTGGTGACCAGGTCAAGGGGGCGAGTGGTTATAGTGATACCTGAAGTGAGAGGGAGGAGAAAGAGAGGAGAAATTGGAGAAATTTGTGAGCAAAGGCCGGTGATGTTGGGAGCATTGAGGGTAAGATTTTAACCTTTTATGATTCGTAATTTAATTAAATAAAGCAATATATATTATACGTAGACTATAGATTGATATTAGAAATAGGTTATTAATTATGAAATATTGCGTTGAGAGGAGATAAAACCTCACCAAAAGTGAAAGTGTGCTCCAAAGTGTGCAAAAAAGACGTTATTGTACAAAAACACCCAACCCCTAAAACATGCGCGCGTACCTCAGTTTCCTAACCACCTCCTTAGCCGCCACCTTCACATTCGCGTGTACCGCCTCAAAGCGCTCCTCGTCCTTTTTCGTCGGGATGATCATCTGTGTGCCAATCTGCAGCATTGAGTCCCCGTTCCCTTTCAACGACGGTTCACTATGAAAAGGCCCTCCCGTCGACCTCTAACACCCTCGCATCTCGGAAGGCTTTTCATTCTTCTTCTCGGTCGTGTAGAGCCCCCGTACCTCCTCTATGACCACCTCCACCACCATCTCCTCCAGTATCTCCATAGTCGCGTTCACCGTAGCCTCCTCCAACCGCATCGCCTCCTCCACCTTTCTCGCCTCCTCCACCCGCATTGCCTCTGCCTTGTCGCTCCCGAGAGTTGCCCACCTTCCGTTTTTGACGACCATCCTTCCTTTGAAGAAACCTGTCGCCTTTTCGGCATTACTTTCCATGGCGACAGATGCAGACAATGATATCTTCTCCTCCCTCTCGAGCGCTCTTGCCATTGTGGCGTCCTCCTCTTCCTTCCTTTCCCTCTCCCTCCTCGTGTCCCAACCCTTCTTCGCATCCTCGCTCCTCTCCGCAACCGCGACCTCCTCTGTCTGCGATGCTTTTGTCTCCGCCGCCGCGAGAGCTAGGTATACTCCCTCATCCGCCCCCTGTATGAACTCTTTAGCTGTCGCGAGAGCTAGACAGCCTTCCTCAAGGTTTTTGAAGATGTCAAAGAGAATCCACCCCCACCCCCCATAGTACAGATAGCTTTCAAACCTATCAGTAACCCTAATGCCATATGGAAGGCCAGAACGCACGTCGGAGGGGAGGTCCTGCTGAGTTTTCTTTGGCTCCCTACGCACCATCAACGCAACAAGGAGGCTTTCCTGCTCCTCCCGCTCGAGCCTAAACTCCTCCTCATTCCTCTCCCTTCTCTCCCTTTTCGTCTCCGCCCCCATCCCTGCCAACCGGATCTCTTCCTCCATGTCCTTAAGAACCTCCACCTTCGACCGGGTTTCGCGGGTCATAGTCGCGCTTAAGGACCTCTTCGAAACTACGTTCTCCTC
>JGI24540J26637_10000844_pt1 | contig 13265 bp, 10 predicted proteins | sample NorSeaMetagenome_FD_26637 | JGI IMG/M metagenome (IMG submission 26637)
CGTTTAAAGATGTCCCGTATGCGCCAACGTGTTGCTGTGCGCCTCAAGGAGGCGCAGAACACTGCGGCCATGCTCACGACGTTCCAGGAGTGCGATATGGGAGCACTCATGGAGTTGAGGAGCAAGTACAAGGAGGAGTTCGAGAAGAAGCAGGGAATTAAGCTTGGCTTCATGTCCGCATTCGTCAAGGCTTCCACCCTCGCCCTCCAGGAGATTCCCGCGGTGAACGGATACATCGACGACGATGCTAAGGAGGTCGTATACCGCGACTACTGTGACATCTCGGTCGCCGTGGCGTCCCCTAACGGGCTAGTCGTCCCTGTTCTAAGGAACACTGAAACCATGTCTTTTGCGGATGTCGAGAAAACAATTGCCATGTACGGGCAGAAGGCGCGTGACGGTTCCATGGCACTCGAGGACATGGCCGGCGGTACATTCACTATCTCCAACGGTGGAGGTGAGATTTGATGAGGAGTGACGTCTGGGTGGAGGGCTGTCCAGTGCCATCACTAACAAAGCCTCCTCCGCTCGTCGCTTCGCTCCTCGTCTCTCCCATCTTTCCAACCCCTTTCGCGATTCGTTTCGCTCATCGCAGTCTTTGGCTCCCTCATGGGTACCCCTATAATCAACCCTCCTCAGTCCGCGATCCTCGGCATGCACGCGACCAAGATGCGGCCCATGGTCGTCGACGGGGTCATCGTACCAAGGCCCATGATGTACCTCGCTCTCACGTACGATCACCGCCTTATCGATGGAAGGGAGGGAGTCACGTTCCTAAAGAGCATTGCGGATAAGATCGCCGACCCCGGAAAGATGCTCCTTGAAATATAGAGGGGTTGAAACGGGCACGGCATTTGGAGGAATGTGCTCAATTCAATTCAGTGATGGGAGGAAGGTAGGGAAGGAGGGAGGGGGGTAGGGAGAGGGGGGCGGTAGAAAGATAGGATCAAAGGCCGGACTGGGGAGGCTTTGTGTGTGATTAAGATTAAATAATGTCGTCTTCGAGAGTGGAATATCTGAAAGGAAAGGGAATCTTGTGCCACGACTTAAAACCCATCAAAATTGCCCTTTTTGTCCAGTACTGTATCGTCCCCAATAGCCCGTCAACCAAGCATATTGCAGCATATTGACGAACCCTCCGCCAACATCCAACTTTCCGCCCGTCTTGGATTCCTTCACGACTCTTCATTCATGGAAAATGCTGCGCAACAGATTCGGTCCCCGCAATCTAAAAAGTGGCAAACATTCAGGCAACCTCACTTCTAATTTCGCAGCGCCTGAGCAAAAGTGTCGCAAATTGCTGACCTTCAGACCCGCTTTTGGCCGATACAGTGGTCGATACTTGTTGTCCTTTTCAAAGACAGCACGAGGACGACCGTTGTGTACTTTATTACGAATGATTGTGACTGAAAACATTTTGCCAAATTGTATTTCTGCTGAAGTCCTTGTTGATTGTTAATAAAGGGGTATTACTAGTGAGGTGAAGGTTATATAAGTAGATTGTTGGCATTACGGTGAATTTACGAAGTTTTATTATCCATATATGTGTAAGTTCACACAATAATTTAAAGGGGGAGGAATTATGGGGTGCACCTGTTATGGGTCGATGAGGAAATGTGATATTTTTTCATTTGTTTAGATAGCAGGGGGGGGGTATAGATGGGCATTTGGGATAGAGGGTGTTATGGAGATGCCATAATTTACTAACATTTCGGTCTATGCTGTCTAATAGGTAAAATATTCGAGGGAGAATCCCAATCGATTCCCAATGATCTTTTATACCAAGAGTACGCCTATTATCGAACATGTATCAAAATGTTTTACGCTTTTCCTTTCTTCACGTGGATATGTACTACTATATTGGGTTTTAACCTAGTTATGTAAGTGAGCTTCAAGTTTATCCTGCTGCCTTTGACTAGATGCCACTAACAGCCCCTCCCTCTCCTCCCCCCCTCCCTCCCCAGAACTTGGGTTTATGGTATGCCCTTGATAGAGTTCTTCATAAGTAGAAACTCAATTATGGGAATCTGTATCGTCCTAGTGTCAAGGTAAGGGCAGGGGCAGGAGCGAGCGAAGCGACGGCAACACAACCACAGTACTATAACTAACAACCCTTTCCACACTCGCTTCGCTCGTGCCCTTGCCACATTCCTCACAGCCTCGCCTACCTCCTTTACAGTCACAGGAGGCGAGATCCGGATTTTCTTATCCTACCCTCTGGCACCTCCATCAAGGTTGCCTCCTCAATTTTCTTCCTTCTGCTTGCTGGAATGTCTGCTATTCTAACCCTGACGTTGGAGGTGAGAATGGACGAAGGGTGAAGGGCAGCTCTGGACGAAGTAGCGAGCTTAATGTTACTGTCGCTTTGCTCCAGCTGCCGACCTTCGCTTCAGCCGTCCTTTGCTCTTCGCCGTCGCTTCACTTCTCACCGTCGCTTCTCTCCTCGCAGTTCCCCCAAGCTACTGTTTCTGCCGCGTTATTATCGTTGGTATTTGACAAGTTGAACGCGGCTAAGACGCTCCCCGGAAGGATTGCTTCTGGGGCATGCCTTTGCTTCGTACCACTCCTTGTTAGTTTTGGCACCAAAAGGTAAGGCTGAGCTATGGGCGCGGGCACGAGGAGCGCGAATGTGGCATATCATTTATATGCATATCAGAACCCCGTTGATCGTTGCTTCGCTCCTCCTCATTCTAGTCTTGACTTCGCTCCTTGCTCTTCTCGCGCTCGCTTTATTTTTCGCAGCTCCATGGCCTCCTTGGATAAATGGGCCTTGGACAATTTCGTTGGGGAAGGTGGTAACGTAACAGAGTTTTACGATATCTCTCCGGTTGAACAGCGTGATGTCATCTGCACCAGTCTCAGGTCAGAGATCTACAAAACTTTTGGTACCATCTTAGGTTCAGGTGAGCCAAGCGAGGATGGCTGGAGCGAAGCGACAGCAGTGCACCGCCTGCTCATTTGATTGACAACCCTTCCCGCGCTTGCTTCGCTCGCGCCCCTCATCCTCTTCGCTCATCGCAGCGCCGCTGCCTGCTCATCTTCAAGAGGCGATCTCTGCGACGTTAACTCATCAGGGAAAGTGGGTTCCTTCCTATATGACCTTCCCTGCTTGTGTTAACTGGAATATAAACGAGCAACCCACGATCTCATGCCTCGCCAACGATTACCAGGTGAGAATGAACGCAGCTCGATTGTACGTAGCCCGGCCTTTCCCGCGCTCGCTTCGTCTACGATTTCCTCCTATTCGTTCGATCCTCACCCTCACCATTGCAGGCACTGTGCCCCGACTATCTACCTGCCAAAACTAATGTGGCACGATTCCTCCAATTTTCCTCCTGGGAGGACGATTCTGATACCTCTCTATCCATCGGCCTATCTGCTGCTTGCGCTGTTATTTCTTCCCTGTTCATTTTGGTATTTGAATATGATTGCAAATTGAGGTACTCTACAGGATTTTTTGTCGAGATGCCCAACAAGGGTGGTATCTTAAATCGTTTGGCGGAATTGTTATCGTTCTCGAAAGACTGCTTAGCAAGTGTGTTGCTGTCAGGTGTCATTTGCGTGTCCAGCTTGTACCCTAACAGAAATCTAACTGTCCCATCGATTCACCCATCTATCAGTGAGGAATGGATTTTCTCCACAGGACGAAGTGATCCCGAGGGCGAAGCAGGAGATTCGGACTCTGCCTCGATGGAGAGGTCGAGCCATTCTAACTCGTTTAATGACAGTCAATATGGCAGTCCTAATATCAACAAGCTCGTCAGAGAAGTTTCAAGCGAAATCGGAGACTCCAGAGAGACTCAAGCTTCACCAGTCCGAATATCTTCCAAAAATATAGTTAATGGCTACCGTTACTGGGTGGGTGACGGTGATAAGAAGTTTCCTTCTACCCTGCCACAGAACGCTGTGTCCCCTGAAATGCACACGAATCTATGCTATAATCCCTATTATATAATGATGTTCGAGCATTATAGGTGAGGCAGAGTAAGAGTATTATACCTCCTTCATATATAACTAACAACCTTCAACTCGTCACTTCGCTCCTCACCTCCTTCCTACATAACGGGCAACCCTCCTCTCGTCGCTTCCTTCCTCGCCATCCCTTGTCCTAACCCTTTTCGCAATTCGCTTCGCTTATCGCCGCTTCGCTCATCGCAGCATGACAAGGTACTCGTCAACAGATTCGAAGATGTTAAAGGCCCTTCTAGAATGCGCTTGTACGCCCTCGAAATATTGGATAAAGGTGGGGCGGAGCGAGGATCAAAGGACGGCTCGTTCCAGCCAGGACTATAATACTAACAGATCTCCTCCTCGCTTCGCTCGCACCCCTCTTGCTCGCTCACTGCAGCAACCATACAAGCATGTTGCCTACCAAATTTACGAACTTAAGAGGGTGCCTGTTTCGTTCTTTCAGGCGGGTATGCCAAAGACGGCACACGCTGCTGGCGGTGTCGGCACCATTTGTGCCCCTATGTGTCACGTTGCTGCATTTTTATGGGATTTCAACACGGAATACCGTCAGCTGCTCAATGCGAAGTCGGACCTGTATCGAAAAGTTATTCCTGGAGATGGCAGCAAGACAGGTGAGAGATTGAAGGAAGAGCGAAATCACAGCAACATATTCACACCGTCTTCGTACATATCGAGCAACCTTCCGCTCGTCGCTTCGCTCCTCGCCATCCCTCATCCTGACCCTTTTCTCGATTCGCTTCGCTCATCGTAGACCATAATTACAATATCCATGTCCGCAAGTGGCTCCCTCCCCCCTTTTCTCCGCGAGATTTTTACCTCAAATCAACCTGGAAACGACTCAATGACGATCGCATCGTCATTTACACTTATGACCTAAATGACGGCACCTACGAAGACGAGATTAAGACAATGCCGCCGGCGTTGAGAGACCAAAAGGCAGTGAGAGGCAACCAGCACGCAATCATAATACTTGAAGAGGTGAGGTGAAGCGGAGCATAGAGAAATGCGTTGCGTCATGTAGGTTACCTTACTGCACAATGCAACCGCTAACAGCATTTTCCTCTCCGCTTCGCTCCTCGTCCCGCTCTTTGGCTTGCTCATCGCAGTCCGTCGACAAAGAGACTGGCAGAAGCAAAACGAAGATGTCCTTAATCTCCATTATCAACCCGAAAATCAAATTGCCCCAGTGGATTGTCAATTCTCGTCGAAGCATCACCCTGTCCCTCATCGGGGAGACGATGGAATATTTCCAGAAAGTAAACTCGCTCTTCCTCAATAGCATTGGCTTCAACCATGTGATTTTAAACAAGAGGTCTAAAACTCAATCGGATCAAAGTAATTTGAATCTATACCTTTCCAGGCTTTCTCCAATTTTATCTTTGTCCCATGACGTGAAAACCCCCAAGGCGGGCTCAATGAACGGCCGTGTGGGAAGGGTCAATGGAGGCAGTAGAGACTACACAGAAAGGTAAGGCCAAGCGAGGAGCGAAGGCAGCGAGCTGCCTAATGCTCCTCTATGCAATAAGCCAATACCCCTTACTCGTCGCTTCGCCCCGCTCATCGCAGTCCTGACACTTCTTTCCTGGGTGATCATGCCACCTACGACCAACTTAGCGATGATGAGTATTCGCTTACCTCACCAGACAACGAGATTCTCTCAACGAGCTCCTTTGCTTACTATCTACAGGAGCGGCAGCGTCAAAATGGAATTACGGTTTTCGATTCTAAGTCAGCCGACTACAATGGCCTCCTCGGGACTAGCTTCGGTGAAGTAAATAGCCCTGACGATTATTCTCTGTATCCTTTTTTTGACAAATGTTTCGCTCCTGACATTCATGACACGTTTTCTATACTCTTTGACAAAAGGGATGCTATTGCACGCCAGAATAACTTGCAAACCTTGATAGAGTATGACCTCTTCAAGTTTGCGCGTTTTTTTCGTGGAAGGAAAGCTTAGGTGGGGCGTAGCGAAGAGCGAAGAGTGAGGAGCGATGCGACAAGCTTACCGCAACGATTCTGACGATGAGAACCGCACAAGCTTGGACTTCTGTACAAGGCGCGCTCCAATACCAATCTCCGTCATCTTTCTTACCCATGCTCTCACCCCTTTTCTTGATTCACTTCGCTCATCGCAGTCGCGGCTGCCCCTAATACTGGTCCTCCTGCACTCTTCTACTTCAATGATTGGGATCTTCCTCTTTGAGAATCAAATCAATCAAGACGCCAACGGTGCCAAACTGGCTCGTGGTGAAATTTGCCAAGCGCAAGCGCTTTCCAACTCCGTCGCCTTTTTTGCGGTTTTCAGCCTTACTGGAGCTACAGCAGTTGGTTTTCTCTACCAGTCTATTCCAGACATGGGTGCCTTGATAAGGAAAGTGGATGAAGTGTACGGTAACGCAGCCTCTGCATTGGCAGTCAAAGAAGGTGAGAATGGTCAAGGAGAAATGCAAGTTAAGACGCGCTTCCTCTCTAATTGCCAAATTATTTCTCATCTTCGCCCGTTCTTTTTCGCAATTCACTTCTCGCTTATCACAGACGCGATTATGACTCTCTACCGTTCTTTCTATGACATTTGGCTTGGTATGCGGCATTTGGTAATTTCTCTATACTTTTTTTCAATCGTAACGGAAACGGCATGCCGAGTCATGTTCCAAGCCTTTGAAATGGAAACCAACCCTGACAGCGACAACATTTATTCCTCTCAGCATATTGTTATTCAGCTCTGCCTCTTCTTCCTGGTAAGGACTCCTATCCACGCGTTTATCATTTTCGTCATGAGAGAATTCACCTCCGTCATCTCGACGCCTATGCGAAACATTGGCTATCTTACCACAACAATGGTTTTGACGCAAAGTTTCAGGTCGTTAGAGGACGTTCATAGAAAATTGATTGGGCTTACAGGAGTTTTGCAACAAGGTAAGGCTGAGCGGGGAGCAAAGCGACACCAATATTTTGCCTTTCCGCCCTCAACTAACAAGTTTCTTTCTGCTCGTTGCTTCGCTCATCACAGATTTGACCTTCCCTCCAACAACTCTACAGACAGATACCGTTACTGGTATCTACCGGTACAAACTCGCTAGCGTCTTATTTATTTGGATCCCCTGTATACACTTACTCTTGACCTCATTAAGAGCCGATGTTTTGCGCAGTTTCGTTACAAGGATTGAATTTTCCATAGCATGGAACAAAGAGGGAGAGAAATACAAACAATCCAAGGCATCTGAGGTGACTTTGTTCTCTCGTGGTTTTACAACTGCGTATAGGGAATTTGAAAGTTTGTTCGAGAAGCAGAGGCAGATGCTTCACAGAAGGCTTCGGAATCCCATAAAGTATGATGAAATTGAGTTCATCAATAAGGTGAGGGCAGAGCAAAGAGCGAAGTGATGGCTGGAGCGAAGGAAAGCTCGCTCCAGCGACAGCAAAAGCAACATCGTGCATCTAATTTACGCTCTGCTCCTCACTCATCCCTTTTCGCAATTCGTTTCGTTCGTTGTAGATTGGAAAAGGCAGCTCCGCAGTAGTCTACATGGCAAGGCACAGGGACAACATCGTGGCAGTCAAAGAAATGAGTGACTCTCTGACGTCGACAGGGCAGATGATTCGCTTCGTTGCAGAGATGGAGCTCATGGCAAATTTGCAGCATCCCAACATCCTGAGGTTCGAGGGTATCATTTGCTGCTTTCCAAAGCTCTGCATGGTGCTCGAGTACGCGAAGGCTGGGAACCTGAGAGACTACATGACTCACAGTCCATTTATAGATTGGAGGAACAAGAAATACACCTTCGCCCATGGTATTGCTTCTGCTATGAATTACTTGCATACTAGGTCCGCCCCCGTGCTTCACAGGGACCTGAAAACGATGAATGTTCTAGTCACTGAGTGGGGCGTGATCAAACTAAGTGACTTCGGAGAGTCGAAAATCTTAACAGCGCGAGAAACAGGCGCCGAGGCAGCAGAGAGTATATCCCAGGGGAGAAAGGCTAGGTCCAACAACAAGAAGGCAAACATTCTCACTGCAAATTTGGTCGGAACTACAATGTTCATGGCGCCGGAGGTATTCAAGGGTGAGAAGTATACCAAAGAATGTGATGTCTTCAGCTATGGATGCATTCTTGCGGACATAGCGATGGCTGGTAGGCTCAGAGATCTGTTCATTCCTAACCACGGAAAGTACGACGAGAGGAAGATGGTTGAGAGCATAATGAACGGTGAGGGTGCAAGCGATATAATGCTGCGTGTCGATATTGGGAGCGAGCATGTAATTTTGGGCCGCGTAGGTCAAGTGCTTAGATGTTAGGATTTTCTAACTTATTCTTTCTTCCTTTCTGCCTGCCAGGCTGGCGTCCCAAGCTGCCACAAGTTTGGAAGATGCAATTCCCACTTATAGCGTCTCTGGTCTCGTCGTGCTGGGACCAGGACAATAATAAGAGGCCGACATTTTCGGAAATTTACTCTGCGATAAGCGACTGGGATGGAGAAAGCAGCATCGTCAAACCTGACGGTCACCTATTCTGGACGCTGAGGACCACCACAGAGCTCTCAAAGTTTGAGGAAGGAGTCGTGAACGAAGGTGTCCGTAGTCTCTTGAGGAAGAAGAGAAGTGACGAAGGTGTTTTCAATTACGAAGCGAAAGCGAACACTTTCTTCTCGATAAAAAAGATGAACCATTTCCCCTGGGAAGTTTGTGAGCTGGTTTTCGATTGGCAACATCCTGAGCGTCAACGCGAGGGTTGGTGCATCGGGGATGGCGCAAGGAGGGTTGTCGAACGAATTAATGAACACCATCACATTGTTATGTTCACGTGGGAGAAAAGGACGATGGGCATTCCTATCTTCCAAAAGGATTTCTATTTTCATCTTATATGGCACGAAGTGAGCCAAGGGACTTACATCATCATATTAAAGAGCCTCACGAATAAGTTTTCGCAGTATTGTGCCGATGAGGTGTTGGGATCGAGGTTAAAAGTCAACGTCCTCTCAACAGTCATGGTTCAGCAAGGTTTGGACGGAGTTTCCTCCAATGTCAGTTTCACCACCAAGATGATTTGGGACCAAGGAATTGCGTCCATAACGAATGATGATGACCACTACGCCCAATTCATCTTTCTTAGCTTCCTTAACAAAGCTCTGGATAGAAAGAAACAAGGTGACTGGGAGAAATATCTGGATCCTGGTTATGTTAACCCTTTCTTCGACAAGGAAACTGGAAAAAGGTTTCCAAATCCACCTTTAGAGTCGTATGAACTTGTGTTGAATAAAAAGGGAAAGAAGCAACTTTGGAAGGTCGTGGGGAAAATACCTCTGGGGGGTGACAAGTGAAATAAAGTAAACATTTATTGAGATTGCATAGCGATTCAGTGATAATTATTATTGGGGTATGGGTGGGGGTACGAAGGGAAGCCCCCAGGGTTCTGTGGTGGAGGATGTTGCCCTCGAGGGTTTGGGTACCGCTGGTTCTGTTGATGTTGTTGATGCTGGTGTTGTTGTTGGTGCTGCTGGTAGTGTTTTTGGTGGTGATGGTGCTGCTGCTGCTGCTGCTGCTGCTGCCAATGACGATGTTGATGATGTGATGGCTGTGGTGGCAGTGTATCAAAACTTTGAGTTACGCCTTGCGTTGGTAGCGTGTCAAACTTGTTCAGCATGTTGAGAGAGGACTGGACAGCGCCGAAATCAATATTATCAAAACTCATGCTGCTCGCAGGGGCAGAAATAGGAGACAGAGTTGGAGCGGTGATAAAAGCGCCAGCTCTGGCCTTGGACTGCGGGCCTTTGTCGGGAAGTTTTGACTCCTGCCATTTAACGTGCCCCTTCTTTGCAAGGTAAATACACCACATCGTCCCCTCCTTTCCCTTAGTTGCGACCTCGTTTAAGCAACCGTACGAACTTGTAAAGGCGGGGGGTACGAGATAAATGTTTAGCCCCTCAGTTTTCGTCTTACATAGCCCCAAGCGGTCGTTCGCCTCCAAGTCTTTGCAAAGGCTCTCGAACGCTTCCTTGTCCTCGTTGCTGCCGCGATCTACACTGATCTTGAGGGGTACAAACTCGTACTTTCCCCCCCTCATCTTCTCCCGAAAGAAGGGGACACATGTTGCGTGCCTGGGCCTGTTGATGGTCATTGCAGATTTCAGATTGTGACTAATACGAGGAATTCTGCCATTGAGGTTCGGAGTTTGAATGTGGCAACTGAACTTTATCCTAGAGCCGCCTTCGTACACGAGTTCGTATTTACCTGATGCGTCATCCTTGCATTTGTACTGCGCGAGCTGGAGGGAAGATCCGTCAGAGACCAAGTTAAATGACTCTTCCTTTGACTCGGAAACGGAGCGTTGCTCCTTCCTCTTTCGCTTTTCCCTCTTCTTCCTCCTCCCTTCTTCCCGTTCTTCGTCGCTGTCCTCGTCGTTTGGGGAGCTGATCCCTTGGGGAGAAGACGGCGGAGACGAGGGAAGGCGAGGAAGTTGCCTAAGCTTTGGAGGCCCCCGGAATACAGGTTGGGCGGGCAGGAGAGGCATGCTTGGGAGTGTCGGACTCGGTGGTTTCGGTTTGACAGGTTCAGCGGAAGAGCTCGAGGGTGCCACAGACGAAGATGAACCCTCGCCCTCAACCGAACCGTCGCCCTCGGTCTCTCCATTAATCCCCCCCTCCTTCGAGGAATCGACCGATAGCAGGCGGTTCTTCAAGTTCGCTTCTTCCCTTGCATTCCTGAATTTTTTCATCTCCTCACTCGCAAGCTCCTTGGTCGTCATGGACGCGAGTTCGGAGAGGGTTATTTCGCCTGACAGGACCCGCGCGCAAAGAAGCATGTTTCTTGGGTCGTCAAGATTGAACTTTAGGGACTTGAATTTGTTCATGTACTCCTTGGTTGGGGAGGAGGTAAACGGGTGAAGCTTGTAGATTTCGCCTTCCAGCTCCCACGCGGTAGCGACAGCGAAAGATCTCCACATCTCGTCGTCGGCGAAGATGGAAAAGAATGTGGTCATGTATTTCATAAAGCACTGCGCGATGAGCGAAGCAAATCGCAAAAGAGGTTGAGATAATGGGTGAGGATTATAGCGGTGGTTACGGAAAAGGCGCGTCTTGTAAGGAAGTGCAAGCTCGCATGGATTTTGCTCCTCCCATCGCTCCTCGCTCTGCCTCACCTTCTCCAACGTGTATTTGGCCTTCTCTCTGAAACTCTGGGGCCGGATGAAGCGGAAGAAGGCGGCACCGCTCGCCTCGTTGGCAGGGGCGGGATATGGGGCCTTAAGGTTGGAAAAGAATGAGGAGACTTGGGCGATTTTGGCCTTATCGTTCTTGAAGAGTGTCTGAGGTGAGAGAGTAGGCTGAATTGGAGCACTGCGAACAGATGATGGGCTCTTTGGAGGGGGGCGACTCTTCTTCTTGGGGCGGACGTATGATGACGACGATGAAGCATTTGGCCTCTTCTTCTTACGCGTCTTCTTCCCCTCCTTCCTTTCCTTCCTTGCCACCAAACTAAATTCTGAGACATCATCGACCATGTCATTATCCTCCTCCGAAGAATATTCCTCGGAGTCGCTGCTCCCATAATCGTCATCCGAGGGACCTCCGAAGTAGGATGGGCCTCTTATGATGTCAAAGAGGGAGTCCCTCATGGTTATGTCTACTGCCAGAATCAGCCTTTTCGCCTCCTTGAGGTGTTCGTCGACGTTTTCTGTAAGCTGTTGGGGGTACGTTCCCTTGAGAACTATGTGAATATGCGCCCTTTCGACGTCCACATTGAGCCCCCCCGCCCGAGCCTCCCAAGCGTCGGCCCTGATGACCTCAGCCTTAATGGCATTGTATACCGAGGCAATACGATGGAGTAAAAACGATGCGGGGAAGTTAAGCACAGAGGGAGAGTCTGTTCTCGCGTCGTATGAAAGGCGAGCAGACGGGGTTTTGTTGAACACGGAAATAATTTCGTCATCCAGACTCTTCCATAATTTTCTCCCTTCCTTTTGGAGCGTTAAGGCACCGAAAGCCGTGAATTTGTTCCCATTATTATCCCTCGCGTTTTTTCCCGGCTGCACGGTCTTAAACCCGACGCTGTCGCAGACATCTAAGAGCCAGAGGATGAAGTTCCCGTACCAGTCGAGGGCACGGGTTTCTGGGGTCAGCACGGAAACAAGCTCGGCGTTGGCAGAGAGGGACTCAATGTTCTCAGAGAATGAATCATCGACAGTCTTCATCGACAGGCCCGCAAGGGTGTCCGTTTCAGGTTTGGGCAAGGTGTCGATGAGGGGGGACTTGATGAGGGGAGCTGGGTTGTCGAGGTTCTGAAATGTTACGTGGGAGGGGTCTGGGATGAGGGACTGCTGGGTTATGAGGAAGTCTGTGATTTCCTTGTTGAAGGCCTCGACGATGGTAAGGAGGGCATTGAGGTCTTGGAGCTGCGATGAGCGAAGCAAATCGCGAAAAGGGTTGGGATGATGGGTGAGAATTATAGCGGTGCTTAGGGAGGGGGTGCGCCTTATATAAAGGTACAAGCGCGTGTGGTTTTCGATCCTAACGCTAACGTTATCAGCTCGTCGCTTCGCTCCTCGTCCAATCTCACCTTTGGGACCTTGACCCTCTGCACAATTGAGTCCTCCAGGAGTTTCCTGATCTCCTCGCTCGACGTCACGGGCTTAGACGTGTGTCTGCTTGACCTCGTTGTAATCTCCGACACTCTCCACTCCCACTTCCTGTACCCGTTGTAGGTCTCCGCTACGAGGTCGTACAGTTTCTTGATTTTCGGGTTGGAGAAGTTTTCAATCTCAGCCCCTGCGTTGTATGTGTCGACAAGGAGCTTGGGTGGAACCTTCTCCATATAATTCCCGTCCCCGTCTACTTCAAGCATGTCCTTAATCTCGTCTGCCATCTGAGACCATCCCAGCTGCGATGAGCGAAGCGAATCGCGAAAAGGGTTGTGATGAATGGTGAGGACTATTGCGGTGGTTGGGGAGGGGGTGCGTCTTGTACGAAGGTACAAGCGCGTGCGATTTTCGCCGCTTGCGATTACGTTATCAGCTCGTCGCTTTGCTCCTCGCTCCGCCTCACCTCTGCAGCTAGTTCCTCGACCTTCGTTCCAACGTCGACCCTAATCTTGTGCTCCGTGTACATGAGGATAGTTTCGTCGATCTCTTTCGCCTCTCCGGTTGTGAAGTCAGTGGAAGACGAGAACTTTGTGAGAAGGGAGGCGCACTTTTCCTTCACTACAAGGGAGGAGGCTTTCAGGGCGATGGCGGCAGATTCGGTCTTTGACGACTGGAGACTTATAAGGGTAATGATGTCGGAAAGGGATGGGTTCGGTGTGG
>JGI24540J26637_10000845_pt1 | contig 13263 bp, 10 predicted proteins | sample NorSeaMetagenome_FD_26637 | JGI IMG/M metagenome (IMG submission 26637)
CTAATAACTTTCAGAAAGAAGGTATTTTTTTGTATACTACAGTTATAAGATTTAAATCAATTTTGGAACTTTTATATGACAATTAAAGAAACTTCTATCCCTAGTAAGCAACCAGTCATCAAGTGTGACTCAGTCTATAAAATTTTTGGTGATAATGCAAAAAAATTATTGCAAGAAGCTAACGGTAGGGTTGATGCTCAAGAATTTCAAGATGCTGGNTGCGTAGTTGGNGTAAANAGTGCTTCATTTGAGGTATATGAAGGAGAAATGCTGGTTGTNATGGGTCTTTCAGGTTCAGGTAAATCTACGCTACTTAGGTGTATCTCTAGGCTAACAGATACAACTGCTGGAAATATATACATTGATGGTGAAGACTTGCTTGCATTAAACCCGAAAGAGCTTATTGAGTTAAGAAGAAATAAAATGGGAATGGTATTCCAAAGCTTTGCATTGCTGCCCCATAAAACTGTATTAGAAAATATTGCCTTCCCTCTTCAAGTTAAGGGAAGTAGTACTGATGACAGTATGAAAAGAGCGATGGAGATGGTGGAGCTTGTTGGTCTTACAGGTCGTGAAAACTACTTCCCTAGAGAGCTTTCTGGTGGTCAGCAGCAGCGAGTTGGGATTGCTCGATCATTAGCCGTAGAGCCAGATATTTGGTTCTTAGATGAGCCGTTTTCGGCTTTAGATCCTCTGATTCGTAAAGAAATGCAAGATGAATTTTTGAGGCTACAGGGTGTTCTTAATAAAACAATTTTATTTGTTACCCATGATTTTGATGAAGCCCTAAGACTTGCTGATAGGATTGCAATTATGAAGGATGGTATTATTGAGCAATTAGATACTCCAGCTAATATTGTTTTAAATCCCGCAACTGAATATGTTCGTAAGTTTACTGAAGAAGTTCCTAGAGAAAAGGTTCTAAGATTGAGTCAGTAATGGATCCTGTGGGCAGCACTGATGAAGAGTTAAGCGAACTTCAGGTTTCTAAAGACGCAATTATTGAAACTGTTGCAGAAGAAGTGCTAAGTGAACAAAAGCCAGTAGCTGTATTAGATGAAAATAATAATATAGTTGGTGTTTTAAATTGCTCAACTATTATTCATGTCCTTTTTGGTGATCGCTCTAAATCATAATATCTAGATAAACTGACTATGGAATTTTTAAAAAATAACCCTAAGCTACTGCAATTTGGTATTGTTTTAATTGTATTTTTTATTCTTATGTCAATGACAGGAGAATATCACGATATTATTTTGTTACGTGATGGTTTTGCTAATAAAGTTAATTCGGGAGAAATCGATGCCATAGTTGGTTTTTCGGAGTCATTTANAATGCTTCTTAGTGGTCAACTCCCNCCTCAATTAGTAAGACTTCCAGAATTAAACTTTTTTAATCCAGTTACTGATACTTCATTAGTATTTAAAATCATAGCTCTCTTGACTATTCTTGGCTTACTATTTAAAAACTTTCTTTTGACTACTAAGGTTACTAGAGATGTTCCAATTGTCTGGTTTAAACAAAACTGGACAAAGTTGTTTGTCTATATCCCTGCCGGAATTATTGTTGGCTTTTTAATCCTACCAACACTACTGAATTGGTTTTTTGATGACATCACCACAAGTAGTTTTTGGTCAATGAACCAAATCATTAATGATTCCGCAGAATTTGTAATGTACGAATGGTGGCCGGTTGAAATTTACGATCCAGAGATTGAAGATTATGACGATTCTGCAATGATTAAGGAGATAACNAGAGGTTTTTCTCGGTCTATTCTCTTTGCTATTGAGTTTATTCGTGAGATCTTATTGGGTGGAATTAAAACAATTGTTGCCTTTACAAGCTGGGAGTGGTCTGATGCTAATGAATGGGCAGTTTGGCCTGGACTTCCTTGGACTGTTGTTTCGGCTTCAGCAATTATGATTGGCTATTATTTAAGTGGAAGAGGTTTGGCAATATTGGCTGCCTTTTCTACCATATATATCAGTGTTTTTGGACAGTGGGAGCCTTCCATGGAAACACTCTCATTTGTTCTAGTTGCTGCTCCAATATCTTTTATTTTGGGTCTAAGTCTTGGCGTTTGGGCCTATAAGAGTAAAACAACTGAAACAGTCTTAATGCCTCTGCTAAACGTAGCACAGACAATGCCCCATTTCTCTTATCTTGTTCCAGTAATGGTTTTCTTTGGTGTAGGTGATCATGCAGGCGCTATAGCAACTATTATATTTGCTACACCCCCAATGATCAGGCTGACACTTCTTGGCTTAAAAAAGGTTTCTCCTGAAGTTCTTGATGCGGGGATGATGAGCGGCTGTAATAACTNTCAACTGATGTCTAAAGTTTTAATTCCTTCAGCTAGAAGAGATATTCTGATTGGCGTAAACCAGGTAATTATGCAGTGCCTTGCGATGGCAGTAATTGCCTCCTTTATTGGCGCAAAAGGTTTAGGCTTTAACCTTCTTCTTGCCCTAAATCAGCTAAAAATAGGCCAAGCTTTAGAGCTTGGTATTTGCATTGTNCTTATCGCGGTATTTTTAGATAAACTTTCTCTAGCATGGGCTAATAAGCAAACTGATTATTTTGCTGACCTTCCTTTTCTTCAACGCCATAAATATTCATTCTCTTTTCTTGTGATTTTGTTTGTTGGAATTTTATTGGCATATCTTGGTACGTTTTTGTTTAAGGATGGAATCAATTATCTATATATGATTCCTCACAACAAGGGTTACACATCTCAACTCTTCTGGCAGTCGGGTGTTGACTGGATTTGGGATACTTTTTTCTTTTCGTTGCAGGGGTTTAATACTTGGTTAATTCAGGGTGTCCTTATTCCAATGAAGACGGCTTACCTCTCGATGCCAGTTATAGCCACCTTTACCCTTGTAATGGGCATTGGCTATATTATTGGTGGAATCAGATCTGCGTTGGTAGTTGGNGGCTTTTTATTAGTAATTGCTCTTCTTCAATGGTGGGAGAGAGCTCTTATTACTGCCTATATGGCAAGCTTTGGCGTTCTTGTGTCTGGTTTAATTGGAATAACTGTTGGCTCGCTTTGTGCTCGAAGTAAGATAGCTAGTAAAGTTATTTTATTAGTTTGTGATACTTTCCAAACATTTCCTTCTTTTATTTACTTAATACCTGTAATTATGCTTTTTGGAGTGACTGATACCTCTGTATTAATTGCTGTTATTGTATATGCAACTATTCCAGCAACACGCTACACAGTTGAGGGCCTCACAAGCGTTCCACAAGCACTTCAAGATGCTGGTTCAATGTCAGGTGTTAACCGAATGCAGAGGTGGCTTAAAATAGAGATGCCTCTAGCATTACCTCATATTATGTTGGGTCTTAATCAAACGGTTGTTTTTGCCCTATTTATGGTCATCATTGGAGCAATGATTGGAACAGATGATTTAGGTCAGTTTATCTTGAAGGCTTTATCTGATAAACAAGGAATTGGTAATGGATTGTTGTTGGGACTCTGTGTTGCATTTATTGGACTGGCAGTAGATCATCTTATTCAAACTTGGGCTAAACAAAGAAGAAAATTATTAGGCATAGATTAAAAAAAACTAATTTTCTAAGGATCTAAAGTTTTTAATATGATTTGCAATCCAACGATGAAAACAATGCGTTGCGCTATCCATAGTTGGTGAGAATTTACCACCATCAAACATGATTCCTTTTCTGCCTCTTTGCATACCCTCTACAACACCAATATCTTCACTAAAAACGGTTTTCCAAAAGAGAGCATTGGAATCAATAAGTGGTTTTAATTCTGGCATTTCTTCTGGTTTCTTGGCGTAATAAAGTGAAACATGTTCAACTGTTTTATTAGTTGCAATAGGTTCAATAATTATTGAGAAAAAATGATCTCTATGAGTTCCTAAAAGCACATTGGGATAGAGAGCTATATACTCACTGGCTTGATCCCATTTATTAGATAGACCTTCAAAATCAGGGAATACTGATCCATCTTCACTTTTGATTTGGTTGTAAACATAGGAGCCTTGTCCTGAAAAGAAACCTGGCTCTTCAATATGGTAGTGATCCTCAACACTTGAAGTAATATTTAGCTCAGGATGAACCCAGGGTAAGTGATAGCTCTCACAATAGTTCTCAACAGCTAGCTTCCAGTTAGTATCAAGATTTAGAGTGAACGAAGATGTTTCACCACCATGATAAATTGGTTTATCAAATTCAGACCATCTCTCAATTGTTTTGGCTGCATAATCAGTAAATTCTTGAGCATTATTAGAGATGTTGACAAAGATAATATCTTGCCAGACAGCGGATTTTATTTTAAAGAGTCCTAGCTCATCATTTTTTATTGCTTCATGGGTATTAATATCAGTTCCACCTACCATTGGTGTGGCGCATAATTCACCTTTAAGGTTATAGCACCAGCTATGATATGGACAAGTAATTAGTCCTGATAGATTTTTCGGTTCTTCTATTAAAATCATTCCTCGATGCCGACAGGTATTTTGGAAAACATTAATATTATTATTCTCATCACGAGCCATTAATAATGGCATATCTACAAAACTCATAGGTTTTATATCGCCTGTATTAGGAATATCTTTTCCAAATCCAATGGCTGACCAGTTGTTAAATAGGATTGCTTTTTTTTCCTCATCAAAAACGGCATCACTTATATAGTGCTCATTAGGAAGACCTTTAGCCATAGCTGTTGATGTTAAAACTGAATCAAGATTGCTGTGTGGAGTCGTTGCCATAAAAAAATTAACAGAAAAAACATATAATACTATGAAGTATTATTTATCAGTAGTAATTAAATCCCATTAAAAAATTGAATTAATTTCAATTAATCGAAGCCCTTATTTATGATTTAGATATAAGAAAATCTCTTAGGATTTTTACATTTTCTGGAAGTAACTCTTCTTTCTCACTCATTATGTAAATTGCAGACGGTGCTGGTATTGAGGTGTCTCCTAGTATTACAAGTTCACCACTATCAAGCTTTGGTTTGCATAAATGCTTCCATCCAAGNACAATTCCCATACCATCAGAGGCTGCTTGAAGNGCAATCATATAATTATTTACGTGAGTACCTGGAGAAATCTTNCCTTTATANCCAAGTGCACTAAACCAAGAAAACCAGTTAGACCAGTTTTTATCTTTAGCTCTAAGATGAATGAGAGGCGCTTGAGCCAAATCTTCAATACTTGGATTTGGGAATTCTTTAGCAAATTTAGGNCTACATACAGGNACTAATTCATCTTGAAATAGGGTGTGTTTTTGATTTGATTCATTTTCCACAAAGCCATAACATATTTTTAAATCCACAGCGATACCCTGTGAATCTGGATTATCAGTCACATGCTGATTGACAGGGATTTCTGGATGAAGCTTCCAGAACTCAGATAAGCGTGGGGGGAGCCAAAGGAAAGAAACAGCTGTGGTAGCACTAAGTATAACTTCTTTATCACTTGCAGATCTTCGAAGATTAGCGAGTGTTGATGAAATTGCAGTAAAACTACTTTGCAGAACGGCAAATAATGATTCACCATGATCTGTTAAGTTATTACCATGATGTTTTCTGTCAAATAAAGATAAGCCAAGCTCCGTCTCTAAGAACTTAATTTGATGACTTACTGCTCCAGGTGTAACTCCTAGTTCTTCAGCAGCACCTTTGAAGCTTCGATGACGAGCAGCAGTCTCAAACGTTGCTAAAGAGGTTAGTGGCGGTAATTTATAGTATCTTCTAGACATAATAGCATCCTAATGTTGAATATAAGTATACTTACAATTCGTTTTGTTATGGTCAGAATGACACCTTTTTAGAAAAAAAATCATCTTACTTATAATAAATATATTGATAAGTCATTAAAAATTAACATTTTTTTTATAAACCATGTAAATAGGCTTCTCTAGGCTTCTTTCTATAATATAATTCTAAAAATTTTAATCTAATAATTAATTTAAATAGGATGAATAAAAGTTATTTTTTTTTAAAAAAGAATTTATAATTAATTTCACTTTAGTTTGAATTTTTTAACTATTTATTACAACTTATTTAAAGATAATATAATTTGTCAAAAATGAATGTATTTATAACTAATAACCTACCTAAAAAATTAAAGGAGATTGAATATGTCTTTACCAACTAAAGCTCAATATGTCGTTGCTGGTGCCGGAATCCATGGGATGTCTACAGCTTGGCGATTAGCTGAAAAATTAACAGCAAATGGTGAGAGTGTTGATGGACGAATTGTGATAATTGATAAGGCTGATAGAATTGCTGCTGGGGCAACAGGTATTGCCTGTGGTGTAGTTCGTAATAATTATTTTCAACCTGCNATGCGCAAGTTAATGGCTCATTCTGTAAGTATATGGGAGAGTGATCCNGAGGCATTTAGCTATCATCCAAATGGTTACATGCAAATTTCATGTGAAAAAATGCGTCAAGACGTAAAACAAATACATACTGAGCAAGCAGCAATTGGTTATGACAGTGTTTTTATTGAGGGTGAGGAAGAATCTCGTAATTACATGCTTGAAATGTTTGATGATTGGCAAGCTGAGGGAATCACTTCAGTTCTGCATGAAAAGCCTGGAGGTTATGCAAATAATGTTAAGGCAATGGAAGGCTTATCAAAGAAGGTTTTAGACTTAGGAGTTAATGTAATTCTTAATACTGAGATCACTGGTTTTGTATCTGAAGGAAATGGAAAAAGAGTTACTGCTGTTGAGACAGACAAAGGTACTATTGAATGTGATAACCTAATTATTGGAGCTGGTCCGTGGGTACGTGATTTTTGGCATATGCTTGGACTTCCTTCTCAAATTGAATTAAAAGATCTTGAAGGTGAAGTTCATCAAGATATTGATATGTGGCGTTTTTGGCAGCTAGAGGAGGGTGTTTTAGAAGTTCCACCAGAAACTTTAGTAACTAATGANGGTAATATCCCACCTGTGCTTCATATTGATACTGATGCACCTCTATACTCAACAGTTGATGGCTCTTTAATTACAGATCAATTATGGGGAATTTATTACAAACCAGATTGGAGTTTTGGNGGAATCCAAGGCGGTGCATCTCCTTATACTGTTGATACACCAGTAGATGAAGTTGCTATTGATCCGTATGGTCCTGAAAGTAAAGAGTTTACAGCAAGTAAAGATTTTCCAGAAATGTGGGTATCTGCTCTTGCTCATTGCCACAAAAGATTTGAAGGTAAGATGCCGCACTATCATAAAGAGCCATCTGGCGGTATTGGTTGTTTCACTCCAGATAGCTTTCCAGTTATTGATACTTATAATGAAAATGTCACAATAATTGCAGATAGCAATCATGGATATAAAATGTTAGGTGTTGGCTGTTTAGTAGCAGAGGAATTAATGGGTGAAAAACAGGAGCTTCTAGAGCCTTTCAGATTTAGTCGTTTTAAAGAAGGAAAGTTACACCCAGTATCAAATAGTCCTTATCCTTGGAGCTAATATAGTGAGTAAAACTCGTTATTCTGCTTTTAAAGTATTAAAAGAGGCGCTTACTGGCCATAAAGGTTGGGAGCCGACTTGGCGTGATGCTGAGCCTAAAGCAGATGGCTATGATGTTATTATTGTTGGTGGAGGTGGGCATGGTCTAGCTACGGCTTATTATTTAGCTAAGAATCATGGAATTACAAATGTGGCTGTTATTGAAAAAGGCTGGATTGGTGGTGGTAATGTGGGAAGAAATACTACCATTATTAGATCTAACTATTTACTACCTGGTAATGAGCCTTTTTACGAATTCTCATTACAACTCTGGGAGAATTTAGAGCAAGATTTAAACTACAATGCTATGGTTTCACAGCGTGGAATCATGAATTTAATTCACTCTGATGCTCAGCGAGATGCCTTTATTAGAAGAGGTAATGGAATGTTGTTTGCTGATGCAGGTTGTGAATACCTTGAGGCAAAAGAGGTCAAAGAGAGATACCCTTTTTTAGATATGAATAATGCTCGTTTTCCAATTAAAGCTGCACTAGCTCAGCCTCGTGGAGGAACTGTTCGACATGATGCTGTTGCATGGGGATATGCCAGGGGTGCAAGTGATCTTGGGGTTGATATTATTCAAAACTGTGAGGTGACTGGATTTAATATTGAGAATGGAAAATGCCTTGGAGTTAAAACAACTAAGGGTGATATTAAGTCAGGTCGAGTAGGTGTCTGTGTTGCAGGTTCTTCTGGAAGAGTTATGGCAAAAGCTGGAATTAAGCTTCCTATTGAAAGCCATGTGCTCCAAGCATTTGTAACTGAAGGACTAAAACCAGTAATGGATAATGTTATTACTTTTGGAGCTGGACACTTTTATTGCTCACAATCAGATAAAGGTGGGCTAGTTTTTGGTGGTGATATTGATGCCTATAATACTTATGCTCAACGTGGCAATTTACCAGTTGTCGAAGATGTTTGTTCTGGTGGCATGGCTATTATGCCAATGATAGGCCGTGCTCGCTTATTAAGAATGTGGGGTGGTGTCATGGATATGTCCATGGATGGCTCTCCATTTATCGATAGTACTGAAATTGAAGAGTTATTCTTTAATGGTGGCTGGTGCTATGGTGGATTTAAGGCAACTCCAGCTAGTGGTTATTGCTATGCTCATTTACTAGCAACAGACTCTCCACATGAGGTTGCAACTGCTTTTAAGCTTGATCGTTTTAGGCGAGGTGCAATGATTGATGAGAAGGGTGTTGGTGCTCAACCAAACTTACATTGATAAATTAGATAATGATAATTAATCATCCATTATTAGGTCCCCGAGATTCTGAAGAGTTTGTATATTTGGGCTCTACTGATTTAATTAGTAGACCTACTAATTGGGAAGATGAAGCTTCTGCTGAAGATTTTTATCAATACCAGTATATTAGAGAGAATATTGCAGGAGAGCATCGAGAGCTTTGGTATCACGAGCAAGGTGATCAGTCCTGGTTAGTTGTAACTAGAAATACAATTACACATGAAATTACTGAGGTAGAGTTGGCTCAAGACGTTTCAAGATCAATGGGTCGAGGCAAATGAGTCAAACTAATAGAATAGATGGTGGCTTAATTGACCATAAAAAAACACTAAGTTTTACTTTTAATGGTCAAATTTTAAGAGGCTATGAGGGCGACACTCTGGCTTCAGCTCTTCTTGCTAATAATAAACATTTAGTTGGTCGTTCATTTAAATATCATCGTCCTAGAGGGATTGTAACAGCTGGATCTGAGGAACCAAATGCCATTATGGAGATTGGTAATGGTTCTTATAAAGAACCAAATACACGAGCTACAGTTACTCAGTTATATAATGGATTAGAAGCAAAAAGTCAAAATCATAAAGGACCTCTTGGTTTTGATTTAATGGCGATTAATGATTTTTTATCACCACTTCTTAGCGCAGGCTTTTATTACAAAACCTTTATGTGGCCAAAGGCATTCTGGGAGAAGCTATATGAGCCAGTTATTCGAAATGCAGCGGGACTTGGATCGCTCTCTGGTGAATCTGATCCAGATACCTATGATAAGGGTTTTCGCTATTGTGACATCCTAATCATTGGGGCAGGCGCTTCAGGATTATCCGCAGCATTAACTGCAGCTAAATCTGGAGCAAAGATAATCCTTGCTGATGAAGATTTTTTGATGGGTGGACGTCTGAACAATGAAACTAATAAGATTGATGGTGTTTTAGGAAGTAAATGGGCAGCTGATATTGTTGCTAAGTTGAGTGAAATGCAAAACGTCACTTTAATGGCTGATACAACTATTTTTGGTGTTTATGATCATGGTATATATGGTGCGCTAGAAAATAAATCATCCGAAGCAAGAGAAAATCACGATAAACCGCGTCAAGTGAATTGGCGAATCTATGCGAAACGAGCCATTTTAGCTACTGGCGCAATAGAGAGAGCTATTGCTTTTGGTAATAATGATCGTCCAGGAATCATGATGGCCAGTGCTGTTCGAACTTATGTAAACCGGTTTGCAGTTACTCCAGGTCAAAACATTACAGTTTTTACAAATAATGATGATGGATGGCAGACTGCAAGAGATTTGTTATTAAAAAATATTAAGGTTGCAGCTGTTATTGATTCTCGACCGATTAAGCCTGTGCTAAGAATAGCAGGAGCTGAGATTTTTATGGGTGTAGATGTTATTGATACCAAAGGAAGAAGGGGCCTTAAATCAATTAAACTGTCAAATGGTAAGACAATTGAAACAGATACTCTTGCAGTTTCGGGTGGTTGGAATCCTAATCTTCATTTAACTTGCCATCATCGAGGTATTCCTAAATGGAATGAGGAGATTGCCTCATTTATTCCTGATGAGTCTGTTCCTCCAGGAATGATAGTTGCTGGACGTGCAAAGGGCACAATGGTTCTNGCTGATGCTATTATTGAGGCTCATAATATGGGGTCTTTAGTAGCTAAAGAGCTTGGTTTTAAAGCTGCTAAATTAGCACATGCCTCAACTCCAGAAGTAGCGTACAACGTTTCAGCTCACTGGGGAGTTGAAAGTGGCTCAAAGCGTGCCTGGGTTGATTTTCAAAATGATGTAACGGCTAAAGATATAAAGCTTGCAAATCAAGAGGGGTTTAAGTCTGTAGAGCATGTAAAACGATATACCACTTTGGGTATGGCAACGGATCAAGGAAAAACAGCTAACGTTCTTGGTATAGGAATCATGGCTCAGAATATGGACCAAACTATTGAAGAAACTGGAACAACTATATTTAGACCTCCTTATTCTCCAATCTCTATTGGTGCATTTGCTGGAAGAAGACGTGGAATGGAGTTTTATCCAACACGATATACACCNAGTCATAAATGGTCAGAAGAGCAAAATGCTGTTTTTGTAGAGGTTGGAATGTGGTATCGCTCCCAATGGTTTCCGCAACCAGGTGAAACTCATTGGCGTCAATCTGTAGATCGTGAAGTGATGCAAACTAGAGCATCAGTAGGTATTTGTGATGTTACAACTTTAGGAAAGATAGATATCAAGGGTGCAGATGTATCTGAATTTTTAAATAAAATTTATGTTAACGCATTTGCAAAATTNCCTGTTGGAAAAACTCGATATGGTCTAATGCTTAGAGAAGATGGTATGGTTATGGATGATGGAACAACAGCAAGATTGGCGGAGGATCATTTTGTGATGACCACCACCACTGCAAATGCTGTTAGTGTCTATCGCCACTTACAGTTTTGTCATCAAGTTTTGTGGCCTGATCTGGATGTCCACATGATTTCGGTGACTGAGCAGTTTGCTCAATATGCCGTTGCAGGACCAAATTCACGTAAGTTACTTGAAAAAATCATTGATTCTGAGCATGACATTTCAAATGAAGCATTCCCATTTATGGCTGCAGGTCAAATAACAGTTTGTGGTGGTGTGCCAGCTAGACTATTTAGAATATCATTTTCTGGCGAACTTGCTTATGAAATTGCTGTTCCAACAAGATATGGTGACTCCTTAATGAGAGCTATGATGGAGGCAGGNGAAGAGTTTAATGTTATTCCNTATGGTACTGAAGCATTAGGTGTGATGAGAATTGAAAAAGGTCACGCNGCTGGACCAGAATTGAATGGTCAGACAAGTGCCTATGACTTAGGTATGGGTGGTATGGTTTCAGGTAAAAAAGATTTTATTGGTTATAAGTTAGGTCTAAGAGAAGATTTACAGCGTGAAGATCGAATGCAAATGGTTGGTTTTAAGCCAGTTAATAAAAATGATTTAGTTGAAAAAGGCTTCTCTATGGCTGGAGCTCATTTACTTGGTTTACGTGATCAAGCAACTACTGAGAATGATCAAGGTTGGATTTCGTCATCTATCTATTCTCCAATGCTAGGTTGTTATATAGGTCTTGGTTTTATAAAGAATGGATTAAAAAGAAAAGGGGAGTTTGTTAGNGCTGTTGATTTAGTTCGAGGNAGTGATATAGAGGTTGAGATTTGTAGTCCACACTTTTATGATCCAGAAGGAGAGCGTTTACGTGTCTGATTATATTCTAGAAAAGCTTTCAGCCCTTGAAGGGGTTGAGNATGAATTTGATGGTGTAGCGGTTTCTGAGGTAACGAATATGTCTCTTGTAATGGCTGCTATTCCAAAAGGAACACTAGCTAATGTTGAATCTGCAATAAAAAAATCATGTGGATTATCAATTCCAGAAATACAAAAATCTAGCGAATCTTCTGATTCTTCTATTACCTTTTGGAGGCTTCAAAATAACCAAGTTTTGGTTTTTTTTGCTTACGAAGGTAATGATGCAGAGTCATATCTAAAGAGCAAACTTAATGCACCTGTTTATTTAACGGATCAATCTGACACATGGGCTATGATAAGGGTTAAAGGCCCCAGATCTAGAGATATTCTTGAGCGTATATGCCCAATTAATATTGACAAAGATGTTTTTACAGTTGGAAGTGTATCAAGGACAGTAATGGAGCACATAGGAACAATCATTTATAGAGACGAGGATGATTCTTACATTCTCTTAACAATGCGCTCATTTGGGCGCTCTATGATTCATGCAATAGAAGTCTCGGCGAACAACGTTCTTTAAAAATAACTAGTTTTTCTTGTATTGTGTCATATAATTAACGCTTACATCATCACCTAATTTATATCTTTTTGTAATTGGGTTGTAACTCATTCCAATAATTGAACTTATTGATAATTTAGATGTTCTAGCCCATTCATCTATCTCACTAGGACGAATAAACTTTTGATAATGATGAGTTCCTTTAGGTAATAAATTAAGGATGTACTCTGCTCCAACAATTGCAAAAACATAAGATTTTGGGTTTCTATTTATAGTTGAGAAAAAAACTCTTCCACCTGGCTTAACTAATGAAGAGCAAGCGTCAATCACAAGTGACGGGTCTGGAACATGTTCTAACATTTCAAGACAGGCTATTACATCAAAAGACTCAGACTCAGTTTTGGTTAAATCTTCAGCAGATATTGATAGATAATCAATATCAAGACCTGACTCTAAAAGATGAAGTTTAGCAACTTCTAAACCAGCTTCAGCAAGATCAATTCCAACCACTGTTGCACCTTCAAGAGCAAGAGACTCACTCAAGATGCCTCCACCACATCCCACATCAAGAATACGCTTACCTTTGAGTGAACCTCCNCATTGTTCTTTTATGTAGTTTAGGCGAAGNGGATTAATATCATGAAGAGGCTTAAACTCAGAATCTTTATCCCACCAGCGCGACGCTAGTGCTGCAAATTTATTTACCTCTTCGTGATCAACGTTTGAATT
>JGI24540J26637_10000846_pt1 | contig 13260 bp, 11 predicted proteins | sample NorSeaMetagenome_FD_26637 | JGI IMG/M metagenome (IMG submission 26637)
TTGAGCAGCCAACTCAGGATGGAAGTTGCCCTCTTTCTCATCCATGACATCGTCTACAACATAGATCTATTTCACGACCTCACTCCTGAGATGCTTGCAAAGCTTCTTACCGTGCTCAAACCGCTGCAAGCCTCTTCCGGTGAAATACTTTCAATTGCTGGAGAGATTGGCCGTGAAATGTACATAATTATTTCGGGAGAGATGATGATGCTAAAACCTGACGACCATAGCAAGGCCATTCTGTCAGCCGGGGAATACTTTGGCGAACTTTGCGCCCTTGACATCAACCCTATCAATCTTTCGACTGTCACCGCCCTTCAACCTTGTGAACTGTACTCACTAAGTCGCGACGACGTCTTCAACACCTTTAGGGACATGCCCGAGGTACTTGGACACATGAAGGATGTGGCCTTGGAGTCCTTTATTGTCAATCATAGGTTGGATGCTGATATCAACGAGGAAGACAAGGTGCTTAATGACTTCTTGGCCGAAAAAACCGCAATTGCCGTGGACTCAAAGAGCACTACACTAAGCACCAAAGATATAAGAAGCAAAAAAAATATTACTAGATCATCGAGAGAACCTATAGATCGCGGAATTGGTGACGATGGGAACTCATTGGTCGGCGCCCCGAGCCCCGCAAACACGTCGCGGTCTACCAACCGAAAAACAATGGAGAAAAAGATTGCCAAGGGTCTTTCCAAAACAGAGACCAATGTTGGGGATGTCCTCACTGTCGACTTCAATGCAACACCACTCGATATTCCGCCTTCTGCCTCTCCTTCTATTCTAACGAATAGCACTGAAATCGAAGATCGCTTGAAGGCTCTCGAGTCCAAGATGGACAAACTCCTTTCTTCCATGACCAACCTCTCTCAAGGAGCCATCTCAGCCATGCCTGGGCTTAGTGCCGCAAGTGTTATGCGGCAACAGGCCCTCAAGGAAGAACACGAACTTCATCAGGCCTCAATCGCTAGGGAGAAGAGTATATCGCCCACACTCAAGAGGGTTGGAAGCAAGCACGACATCTCACAAGAGATTGGTAAAGGTGCCCAGGCCGCCTTAAACTACAGGAGGCAGAGCAGGATGTTGTTGGACATGGACGGTTCCGGCTCAGCAGCAAACGGTAGTTCAGCTGGATCAAATGGAAGGGATGCTCGTGGCAATGGAAATGGACAAAGCGGAAAAGAAGCTCTAGATAGCGTCGACGAACGATAATAGTCGTGTGCATTACAATTACTATAGGCGGCCATTTTTTTATGGAAGCTATTATTTAAGCCAGCAGCGTATCACGTTCTTCCCTGTTCGCGAGTTCGATTTCAATGGGTTCAGGAGCAGCAACCCCGATCTTCATATGGAGATCAGAGAAAGCTTCCTCCCAGAGTTTTCTACAATCAGGGCCGCCAACAAGAAGGCTTGGAATCCAAACGAAGCCCAAGTACCCGTCGAATGCAAAGAGCCCCAGCAAGCTCAAGCACAGCTTGAGAAATCCAAGAGCAGGGTTTGCCATCCTACCTGGCTCAAGTGGGATGAATTCTGGGAGCTCGAGCTCCCTTTCGGGAAGAGCCCAGTCGAAAGCTTGGGTCAAGATCTGGGCTGATACATCGTATATCTGCTTCGGATAATGCACCCCGTCAAAACTTTCTGAAACCTTCTGGGGCAGAAATTAGACTCATGTCAAAGACGAGGTCCCACGAAGAACCACTAGCAAACGCAGAAATCTGGTAATCTCGGTTAACTGCAACCTGCTTCTCTGCCATGTGCTCTCTTTTTTCATAAGATGGTATACGACCGAATATGAAGTTGCACTTGGGCCAACCCGGAATGAGAATGAGTAGTGACTTCGCATTGCTTGTCAACCAAAGGTGATTCTGGAGTAGGTACGTTTCTAGAGTGGTCTTTCTTATTGTATGAAGGAGATTCATAGAACGCGATCGCAGATTTGGATGTATATTGCGAACGAATATGTATGTGATAAGCGGAATGATTCCAAAGTAGCAGTTGGTAAGATTATCAGAAAGCTTTGACGAAAAGAAAGGATTCTTAAGCCACCATACAAACGCTGACAGAAGAACGAGCAGTATGGATATCTAGATGTTTTGACGAGATGTGAGATTTTGAAAGGAGGAGCAAAAGCTCGGGGTAGGTACGGTACATTGGGGTGAAAGTTTGAGTCTCACCTTTATGGACCATTCTTGGTTTCGAGGAAGAGATTCGACTTTCTTAATCCACAAGGACGTCACGGGATAGTTGGCCGCGAATACCATTCCAAAGAAATTCGATCAGTGATCTAGGGTAGTTCGGAAGTACCATTCCCACATTTGCCCCCCTGTGGCCCCGTTTGTGGGGGACGAAGAGAGAAAAAAATGGAAGGACGAAAATAAGGGAGATGGGATATCCCAAACAAGAAAGATCACAAGGGCGAGGATAAAGAGCTTTATGCGAAGACCATATTTGTCATGGTTCATATTCGACTTGATCCTCATGGCAAAGTACACCATGAAAAAGGAGAAGGTGTGTAGAGGGCAGATGTAGTACAGAATGTACGCGTTGTTCTGGGATAGACAGAGAAATACAACGAGAAATTCAATCTCCAGAGCATTTGAAGGGGACACGAATGAGAGAAAAGTCCTGCTTCAAGTAGAAGAACGAAAAGTTCCCAAACCCTGTCATCCATACATAGCACGTGATCATGATGCGAATGGAGTTGTAAGTGTCCTATAATACGAGGTTTTGGGGCTGAGACATAGATGGTAAGCGATGGAAGAAAGAGGTGACAGGTTAAAAAAGGGTGTGCCCACCTCAGCATGATAGTACTGGTATAAAGGGAACATGAATTGCATCCAGCCTTTCCACTCTTCAGTTTGATCGCGATTCAAGATTGACGAATCCGGCTTTCCATCCTCCGGGCCTGCAGAGTTATTCTGTAAAGTAAAGTACCCTACCACAAACAACATTGCACAAAGGAAGAAAAAGAAATCCCGGTCATAAATCTATGAATGAGCGGTATAAGAACAAAATGTAAGGTTAGTACGCGACAAAGACACGAAAGTGGAAACGACAGAGGCTGATTTATGTAATATACTGAACACTCCTGATGCTCACCTTCTCTCCATGAGGGAACGGAGGGTGATGTTCCGCTACATAACACACGAACAGGATAACACCAAACTCGGACACCCTCTTGAGCAACATTGATGCTGATGCATTGTTAAACTGGAAAGGTTTAGCCCTCTTTTCATCGAGGGGTTGTGATGAACCGCCCTGTTGGAATTGCGTGAGCCTATCGATTAAATGGGCGATTCCTATCGTGCCGAAAAGGAGCGCCGACGCAATAGGTGGAAGGCTTCAAATTAACAAAGGTTTTTCAATTCAAAGATGGGAGTAAATTGGTCCTGCTTTATCATACATAAACGTAGGCGAACAATTTGGTGAACGCAAACGATGTCTCCTGCTCCAAAACTTCTCTTTCTGAAAAATGAACAAGCGATGCGTGTATTTTGATGAAAGAACAAAATAGCAAGAAAAACACAAAGGGTTATCGTTCTCAATTCGAAACGACTTTTTTAACGCGGGACGCATAGAATGAAATCGTTGCGTCTTCGTTCAAATGCCTTTAATTTTCAACCTTTCTTGTCGTCTCCCATTGCAATCATGTAGAGAAGATCCTCCTCCCTAGCAAGATCTGCACCGGTTGGAAGGTGAACGCCCTGACCGGTACTGACCTCGGAAAATCCCATTCCGAGATTCCACATTACTTCATATTCGTCGGCTACGAAAGGGAGAGACAAAAATGAATTGCAGAAATAGATTAGGGCGATGGTTTTTTAGTACACCAATTGGAAGGAGGGAGAATTTCAAGAAAAACAGCAATCTGGTGCGTTTGATGGCGCCATAATAGAAGCTTCTAAACCGCCGCTATACTATTTTGTGGCCTTACCTTTCACTTCTCCACGATAAAGGGTGTGCCTTTCCTCGACGTCCTTTACTGATTCCAGAGAAATTGCACTACATGGATTGGATGAGACAGATGTGCCTTTCTTAGCTCCGTGTGGCCATGCCCCTGCCTCACCATCGCCAGTCGCCTTCTTGAGGATGGAAAGGATAGTCTCGATGGCAAGAATATTGAGATGAAGCATGCATCGGTCAAAGGATTCCATGTAGTTTGCGAGTGTTGGTGGAACAGACAGCGGTGGGGACCCAGCGTTGACGGCGCCTTTTACCAAAATTGATGTTGCTGCAATAAAGTTGAAGGAAAAGTGAATCACAAAAGGGGTTGGATGGGATTGGGTGAGGAATCTACGCTGATTACAGCTCCTTTTCTTGGTCCTAGGTACTAGTGCGCGCGTTATCGTATTGCCGCTCCTTACTCATCACTTTCACACTTCCCACCACCTTACCTGAAACCCTTTCAGATCCCAAGGAGAGCAAATTTTCGAAGACAACGTAACGCTCAGCGGACGCCGGTCGTGAACTAACAGGTTTAATTATGAGAGTACGAAGGAAATGGGAGGAGGCGAGGTGGATGATTTGCTTAGTTTGAGGAAGCGAGGATCCAAAGAATTTGAGGATTACTGTACCTCCAACTTGGATCAGTCCCAAGGCAGTCGATATTTGACTGGCGACAAGCCTCAAGGCAGACGCCTCCTGGTCCTCGGAGTCCCTTTGGGCGTCGAAACCCCCGTCACAGACCACAAGGTGAACTTTGTTCATTTTCTCCAACAAAGATTGTGCATGCCACTTAGACGAGTCGGACTCGACCATCCGCATTAAGTGTTTCACGTTGTCTTCGTTGTAGATATCTCCTGTGGAATCTGCGCCCTTGCAGCACCGAAACATGACACTATTTTCATTGCTATTATTGAGGACGTTTATCATCATGTGCTGCAGCTTCCATTCACACCCCGTGCCCTCGCTGTTAGAGCCGCAAAGGCTCATTCCCCAACCAAATGCGTTCCGAGGGACCCTGAGGGAGGAGCAACGCCACAAAAGGTACTCACTGAATCCACCAGGAGCACCACAAAGATCGACAAATTTGAAACCAGCACTCGAATCCCCCAGAGATGTCAAAGAGAGGTCGAGTATTGCATCAATGTTGGCCAGCTTTATAGCGGAGCGGTTCACAAAAACCTTATTTACCCCCTTCCTTGTGGAGAGAACATCAAAGGGGTTCGCTATGATTCGTGCTAGNTGAAATGAGCGATCGGCCGTTGTCGGAGCGCAATCCTCCGCGAAACGGGCGTTCGCGAGCACTCGATTCAAGGCTGTCGCGTGGGCCACAGCTGCAGGGTACAGGTTTCGCTTGAGCTGCACCAGAGTTGCTGACAAGTCTGCCAAAATCGAGGGATGTTCACTCGAATTTTGTCCACCAGATCCATCAGATTCAATAACCCCGTTAGTGTACCACATAGATGATTGAGATCGCACAAAGGAAGAAATAGGCTCCAAAATATGTCCATCACCAACCAACCAGTCCCATTTTCTGTGAGTAGTTGTCGTCTCCTCCAACCCTTTCCTTCGTTTGGCCAACTTTTGCACTAGGACGTCGATTCCACTTTTCGATTTATTCTTAGATTTAGACTTTCTTCCCATTCTCTTCAAAAATGGTCCATCCACTTTTTTCTGTTTTAATGCAGCGAAGGACTCCATCCCTTCCGCCTCCTCCAACGCTGGCGGTTTCTTCAGGCTCTGCCCCACCTTCTGTGAAAGCTTTCTCGAGGTCAGCTTTGCCTAACCTTCATGGAATTAACTTGCAAAAGGTCGGAGGAGGAGCAACGATCGCCATGTTTGTTTGTATTATGATTTTACCTACCACAGCTGGTCTCATTTGCGTAACAAGTGGTCTGTGTGCGTTTGGTTATGCCTATTCTTCTTATCTCCATGACGAAGTTCTCAGGTTGGACACAGGCACTCAGGAGATGAGGGATGTTAGCGATCCCATCAGGTCCGGGGCAGAAGGGTGAGTGCAATGTAACGTCATTTTGTTTTCGTTGCTTGTGTTTAAGCTCGAAGTATGCTTGTCTGGGGGGGCGAGCTGCCCTAGTTTCGCAGGTATCTTTCGCGTTGCGTCCATCCGCGTGTCTCACCCCCCATCCCCTTGTCTTCTTTATGCAGTTTTTTAGCCGTTCAGTACAGGGCTGTTGCGGCATACGCCGCTCCTCTTGGAGTGCTTATCCTTGTGTCTTACTTGTTCCGTCCCGAGATGGAGGGAGTTGCCATTTCGCGCTTTGGCCTCGGTTTCATTGCTTCTGTTTGCTTTTACATTGGCTGCGGTTGTAGTGCTTTATCCGGTTACACGAGCATGTACGTCGCTAGCCTGACTAACATAAGGGTCGCGAGCGCGGCAAGGAGGAGCTATGGGGAGGCTCTCATAGGTGAGAGAGGATGACGTAAGGTTTCGATATTGTTGTTTTTGTTTTTGTAGCCTCCCTAACAAGCTAGTTTATGTTGTCTCTCACCCCGCAGTTTGCTTCAGAGGTGGGGCCTTCAGTGCTGTTTTGAATATTAGGTGAGTTTTAGAATTGCAGACTTTATTTTGTGCCTTCTTCCTCACCACCTGCTGCCTGTACTCCGCAGCCTTTGTGTCACTGGGGTAACTTTCGTCTACCTTGTGATTCGAATTGTTTACTGGAATCTAAGCCAATCCCATATTCCGATGCTCATGGTTGGCTATGGCTTTGGAGCCAGGTGAGGTCACGTTGGGGTTGGGAAGAGCGGCAAGTTTCGACATAATTAGAGGGATTTATAGCTCATTTCTCCAACGGTCCACATTCTTCGCAGTTTCGTTGCGCTTTTCATGCAGCTCGGCGGCGGAATTTACACTAAGGCGGCTGACGTGGGAGCTGACTTGGTTGGAAAGATTGAGAAATCAATCCCTGAGGACGATCCCAGGAACCCTGCTGTTATCGCTGACTTGGTTGGGGACATGGTTGGGGACTGCGTTGGAAGTAGTGCCGATGTTTTCGAGTCCGTTGCGGCTGAAATTATTGGCGCGATGATTCTTGGCTCGACCCTGGCGACGGAAGCTGGCCTTCCAGATGGCGAAACATCAAAGTTCATTCTTTTCCCCCTTTTGGTCCACGGGATGGATATTCTTGTGTCCTCTATTGGCATCATGTATGTTGGTGGTCTCGAAAGCACCCACACGGACCCCATGGTACAGCTCCAGAAGGGGTACAGGATAGGTGAGTGAGAATGGGCAAGGAGTCAAGGTCAGCTGGGAAGATCGATATCGCACTTCCTAGCGGTGTAGCTAACAACAGTACCTGTAATTTTGTTCATCGCAGCTGTTGGGCTTTCGATTGTTGGCTTCTTTTTCCTCAGTCGATGGCTTCTTGCGTCCTCCGAGACCCCTGGAGTTTGGATCAATTACTTTTTGTGTGGCTTGTGTGGCATGGCATGTGGTTATGGGATCGTTTTGAGCACCCAATATTACACAGATTACGCTTACGAACCCGTTAGGAGCATTTCTGAAGGTTAGTCGCTGTTGGAAGTGCCAAATTCCCTTTCTCTGAATCGCGTCTTTCCCCAAAATTTGCTGCCTTACCCTCGGTTCTCACTCTAATCAACCATTTGCCGCTAAAATGATACCAGCTTCGACCACAGGCCACGGTACCAACATAATCACCGGAATTGCTGTTGGGATGAAGTCTACTGCCATACCCACCCTCATCATCACAGTTTCCGTTCTTTGTGCATACCACCTTGGTCGCACATCCGGTCTAGGAGACGGTCACAAGGCCGGTTTGTTCGGTACTGCCGTTGCGACCATGGGCATGCTTAGCACAGCTTGCTATATTCTATCTATGAATAACTACGGGCCGATCGCCGATAACGCTGGCGGCATTGCGGAGATGAGCATGCAGCCCGAGCATGTGAGGGATGCCACTGATAGGCTTGATGCTGCTGGAAACGTGACCAAGGCTGTAAGTGGAAATAGAGGAATTCTCCTGTCATTTCGACTCTTTTCAATGAGATTCCCATTTCCTGTCTAACTTTCAACGCTTCGTTCTATCTCAGATTACCAAGGGGTACTCAATTGGGTCCGCGGCCATGGCATGCTTCCTCCTCTTTGGAGCGTTCATGGATGAATTCTCCACTTTTGCAGGGATTCCCTTTGAAAGGGTTGACATTGCTACCCCCGAAGTGCTCGTTTCCGGCCTCATTGGAAGTATGATCATATTCTACTTCACTGGTCTTGCGATCTCAGCTGTAGGCAAGACCGCTCATCAAGTTGTCTTGGAGGTAAGGAGACAATTCCAGGAAAACCCTGACATTATGACATACAAGAGCAAGCCGGACTACAAGTCTTGCGTAGCCCTAGTGACTAAGGCAGCCTTAGAAGAGATGAGGTTCCCGGCCATGGTCTGTGTTGGTACGCCAATAGTGGTCGGGCTCACTTTTAGGATTGTTGGTGACATGACGGCAAGGCCTCTTCTTGGAGCAGAGTGCCTCGCCAGCTACCTCATGTTTGGGACGGTTACGGGAATCCTCATGGCGACCTTTCTTGATATTACAGGTGGTGCATGGGATAACGCGAAGAAATATGTTGAATTGGGTAACTTTGGTGGTAAGAATTCCGAGGCGCATAAGGCAAGTGTCACAGGGGACACAGTCGGAGACCCATTCAAGGATACCGCGGGGCCGAGTCTTCACGTCGTCATTAAACTGCTTAGTACCACCATTCTCGTGTTGGGGCCGCTCTTCATATCAAATCAATCAACACGGTGATGGGTGGGGAAAGGGAAGTTAGAGCAAGTGGGATTAATGGGAGAGGGGGCACTGAAATAAACTAAGGAGTTGATAAACTAAAATATTACAGATAGCTCGGGGATATCAGGGAAAGCAGAATTAATGACCTGAAATGGATCAGCAAACTCTTTCCGATCGAAAATCTCTTCGAAGATTTCAACGCCTCCACCTACGTCGATATTCGCCCATATGTAAATTGCCGGAGGACTGCGTTGCGGAGATTGCACAATGCTCTTAATGCTGTCGACGCATTTATCAATAACAGAGTCCTTGGTGACACTATTTTCTGTTTTTACGTACCGCTTTATCTTTTCCGTTGGTTTGACGATAAGGGAGCTGGGCCGCAATAAATGAAGAATGGACGGTATGATACATGATTTCCCGTGGTTGCGAATAATGTCTCTTAGTTTCCCGAAAAGAGGATTGCAGGCGTACTGCTCGAGATACTCACTTGGCACAATGATCGGCATCGTCAGGTAGTCGTAAGACGAGGTAGTTGTTTGGACCGGCGCAAACGATATAAAGGACTTCGGGTGAATAATCGATACCTTATTAAGTAGCACCATATCTTTATGAGCCACTAGAATCTCTTGGGGGACATAAAGAATGTGGGACGCAGCGCTTGCCTTTGACGAGGGAGAAAATATCGAAGCTAAAGTTGGCGTTTCATAAAGAAGGAACGTCACTGATGTTGATCCTATGCGGAGGTTTGGAGGTGGTGCAACCGTATTGTCAAGATGAGAAACTAAGATTTCCTTCACAAAGGGCAATACCCCATAGTGATGAATTTGGGAGAGAAGTGAGGGGGAATTTATTAGATGGATCGTAATGGAGTGTTTATGGTGGGCAAGCGACGTAGGAAAGAAGAAAGGGAACTCCTTATCGCGAATACTTTGCTTGCATTCTTCAGCCATGCCTTCACTCATTGATGGGCTGTCCGTGGGATTCTTTGGTCGAGGGGGGTCCCATGAAGTTGAGGGAGGCAAAATTGCCCCCTCGCTGAGAGCCTTTGTTGGCGATAAGATAGGACGGCCAAAAATATCGAGGAAGGTTATACTGTCGAGAGAGGATGGAAAAGACGCAAGGGGACACATGATTTCGAAGGAATCCAAAGTAAAGATTGGAATTGTAAATCCCGGAGTGAATCTCTTCTGGGATTTCTTATCCTTGATGTGTTCTCCAATCTCAACATGGTTTGTTGCAAAACTTGTCTGATCAGTGAAACTAGGGTAAATCATGTACAAGTCCTTAATATACATCATCTCGATGATGAACTTTTTCCAAGATAATTTCCAAGTTATTGTGTTGCTCCCTGGAAGAGTCATTGGGTGTTGCCCTTGTGGGTCAGAGGCAATTCTTGAGGAAAGGTACGTTAGAAACTCCATCCAGGGTGTTGGAAACCACACCGCACCCCAAGAACATGGTACCTGGTGGGCATACAGCGTTTCTTTTGTTATTTTTGTGCTATCAAAGTTTACGAACTTTCCTCTGCTTGCTATGACCTCGATTGTCCTCGGATTGTAGAGAGAAATGCCAATGATCCTGGGGTCAGGATTCTCGTAGTGTAGATCAAGGACGGTGGTAAGGTATCGATACCAGTACGGGGAGACTTCTATGTCGTCTTCTAGAATCACCCCATGGTCGAAAGGGGATGATGGGAAAAAAGACTCTGCAACAGCTGCAACTAAGCCGCCCTTCTTGACTCTTCGATTGATCGTCTTGGGACCGAACGGCCACGAAAGACTCGAAATATACCGGAGCGTATCCTCTGCCGTGTCGGAGTCGACAGAGATGCGCAAGGGTAGGTTGACGTCAAGAGGATAATCCGTGTTGAGAAGAGAATTCATGAGCCGTTTCAAGGAATTTAATCGTTCAGTAGTACTAGCGGCAGTAACTACAGAAATCGCTATACAATATTTTGCGCCCCTTTCTACTTGCGCTCCTTGTTCTCTTGCTCTGAGTTTTTTCCCACTGCTCCATTGTGAAGGTGTGGCAGACTTAGTTGAAGGATTTGATTTTGATTCCGTCGAAAAAGTGGATTGCGTGAGATGAGAGGACAGCATGATTTGCGTCCCTAGAATAAGGAGAATTACCAGGATGAGCAACAAATGCAATGGAATTAATCTTCCTGCCCACCTTTGGTTCAAGATTTTGGCATATGGACTGCGGTTGAAGGAATCCGCCATGCACGGCAAGAAGTTTTGTTGTCGGCCCGGTGTTTAATGATCCAAATAATAATAATCGAAAAGTTGCACTGTATTAAATGAGATGACCCAACCACAGTTTCCACACCAAACAATTTCTAAGAAGGTATGTGAATCACTTGCGTTTTTTGCATTCGTTCGGTATCTATATGATTGTGTATGTAATTCGCATTGGGAAGAGAACAAGTTAGTGACAAGCAGAAACCTTTGTGGGGTGCTTTAACGTTTTCCATCGAACGTAGGAACGGAGGGTTTATGGAAATTTAACCAAAACCAAGTCAACTTTAATGAAAAAATGTGGTCTTTAAGCGATTCGACTTACACTCGATGTCGCCTTTGAACTCAGACGACAATGGAACGCACCTACATTATGATCAAACCTGACGGTGTCCAGAGGGGTCTCATTGGTGAGATCCTCAAGCGCTTTGAGCAGAAGGGCTACAAGTTGGTCGCCATGAAGCTTTGGTCTCCTCCTCGCGAGTTCATGGAGAAGCACTATGCTGACCTCTCCGGCAAGGGATTCTTTGCAGGCTTAATCAACTACATGGTTAGCGGACCTGTCGTCTCCATGGTTTGGGAGGGTGCCAATGTCATCCTTGAGGGGAGGAAGATGCTTGGTGCTACTAAGCCTTCTGACAGTGCCATGGGAACCATTCGCGGTGATTTCTGCATTGAGGTTGGAAGGAACATCTGCCACGGGTCTGACTCTGTTGACTCTGCCAACGCTGAGATTGCCCTTTGGTTCCCCGAGGGAATCTCCGAGTGGGAGTCCTGCGAGTCCTCTTGGATTTACGAATAGAGCGAGAGAATGCCTTGCTGCTGAGAGAAGAAAAGAAGAAAAGTGAATTTCTGTGTACCGGTTCAGTTCTGGTAAAATTTTGCTCTTTGTTTTTAAAATATGAGTTTATCCCTCTCTTCAGACGATGATACCGGAGCGTGCCCCGGGCGGGCAGCTGGCAGGCGGGATACTATGCACGATGGAAAACAAGTAATGACACCCATCGTTCCTACATGAATTTCATTCGAATCTTGGGTCCGTGGGTGAAGAAGAGAAAGTTTCAAGATTTGCTGTTACAAAGATCCTAATCCTAATATCCTCTTTCCCTCGTGTGAGTATTGCCCGAGCGTACCCTCCTGAGACTTGAACAACAATAACCTTTTCTGCAAAATGTTGATGCTGCAACGTTCCTCTCGTACTATTACTTGCTCGTTGGATTTGTGGTTCCCTCCGGAGGTGACCAGGCTCCGTAGTATTTTCTAGCGGCCTCCTCGCCGTAGTAGGTCGTGTACTGCCAGAATTGATCATAATAAGCTTTTGGGTCGGTTGGTGCAGTCTCGGGTGCAGAGGCTGCTGAAGCTGCAGGTGATTGCTGATATTGTTGTTGTTGCTGCTGCTGCTGCTGTGTGGATTGTGCAGCGTAGTATGCCACCCATTCCTTGGAATAATCTTTTTGCTGTGGCTGCTGCTGCTGCTGCTGCTGCTGCCCGTAGTGGGGGTGCCCCTGAACCCCCCCGTAGCTGTATTGAGCCTGGTGCTGATTATATCCCATCCCCGCACCGTAACCCCCGGGCGCAGCGGAATTTGGCTGCATGAAAAAGTTGGTGCTCTGTTCGGCCAGCATTCTTTCTACAATCTGGCGGACCTGTTCGACGCTCTCGGTTAACCCCGTGATGGTGCAAGTGCGATGGGGCATTCCTAAGTCGGCGGCAGGTGGAATTTGGAAACGAGCTTTTGTTTGGCGCTGGATTTCCTTGATAACGCAGCCACCACGCCCAATCACCATTCCGATGTCCTTGTCGGGGATGGTCATCGTAGTCGTTGCCCCTCCAGTTCCAATCGTGGCCCCTCCACCAGCACCATCGCCCCTTTTCAGAAGTACATCTTCCATCAGCTCCTTTGTCTGATCACATCCTTCGCGATTGGGATGGGTAATAACGCACGTCCTGACGGATGGATCGTCAGGATCAGCCTGGGATGGGATCTGTATGTTGCCCCCGGTGCGCTCCTGAATCGATCTGATCGTCGCGCCGCCCTTGCCGATAATAAGTCCGACGTCAGAATCAGGAATTTTCACTTTTATGGAGCTGTGTCCTGCAATGGTGAGCAAAGAGAATCGCCAAAAGGATGAGGGGTGAGACTTATGGATGTAGGTGCTTTGGGAGGGGGGGGCGCCTTTAATGGAGCCGAGACCGTATACACTTTTCGTTGGAAAGGTGTTGCGTGACCTTATCGCTTCAATCCTCGGTCCACCTCACCTGCATCAAGCGCAGCCTTGACCTTGTCAGCTTGAGTCCCCCCCCCCCC
>JGI24540J26637_10000847_pt1 | contig 13259 bp, 10 predicted proteins | sample NorSeaMetagenome_FD_26637 | JGI IMG/M metagenome (IMG submission 26637)
AATCCAAATACTGAACCCAAAGAAAAAACAATTAATATTCTTATTAAGTTAAAATCTATATCATTAAAGTTGTCCATATTGGTTATTATCCAAACTGACTCTATTAATGCATCAACTGAATCCACTAAAAGAAGTTTATAGTTTCCAAGAAGTATTAAAAGAAAAGAACCAGAAATTCCAGGTATTATCATACCGCAAATACTTATCATTCCACAAAAAAAAACAAATAATAGATTTTGGTTTTCCGAAATAGGGTNTGATATACTTAAAATAAANCCTATNGAAAANCCAATGCAAAGATAAATTATGTCTTTCTTATTATTAACCTTATTTTGATTGATTAATATAAATAATGAAGCTATTATCATTCCAAAGAAAAAAGACCAAACATTTAATTCTGATATTTTAAAAAAAAAATCTAAAATTTTTGAAGTAGTAAAATAGCTTACTATTATTCCCAAAAGAACAATTACTAAAAAAAGTCCATTGTATTCTTTTTCAATTTTTTTGAAATTTCCTCGTAAAAGAGCTTTAATAGTTTTTATGTTTAATGATTTAAAAGTAATAACCATTTCATGATAAAAACCTGTAATTAATGCTACAAGCCCCCCAGATATTCCAGGCAATTTATTGGCAGTACCCATTAGAACACTTTTAAAAAAAAGAATCAGTAAATCTTGTTTATTTCTTTTTNGCATTTTTTTTAGATNAATATTCTAAAACTAAAACTGATAGAAGCCCAATTAAAATAAAAAACATTCCAAATTTAAATTCACTATTTGTGAAATATCCCTTTGGAATATACAAATTTGAAATAAACAGTTCATTCGTCAAAGGTTTTATTTTCCATGGCCATAAAGAAGGTAGGGATCCGATCATAAATCCAACTAAGCAAGAGATTGTATTNTTTTTATGGTTGTTATAAGACCACGTCAAAAATTTAGAAAATAATTTAACACTTAATAATGCCCCTAATATAAATGATGCAAATTTTAAAAAATATTCAGAATTAAGTTTAATAACTTCTTTTAATATATTCAGTAATGCTTCATAAGCACCTAGTAGAACTAAAATGTAAGCTCCAGAAACACCTGGAAGCAGCATCGCAGTTATACTTATCATTCCACAAAAAAATAAATAGATGTTATTTATTTCTCTAATTTCAGGGTTTAATGTTTGGACTATAATAGCTACTAATAACCCAAAAAGTATAAAATAAATTTGAGAGGGAATAAAAAATTGTGAATTTTTAAAATTCCAATTTTTTATTTCTCTAAAAAGAAAGAATATTCCAGCCAATATTAGTCCAAAGAAAAAAGACCACAATGATATTGGATGCTTTCCAATCAAATAAGTTATATAATGACTTAAAATTACTATGCTGGATAATATTCCTAAAACTAGTGTGGACAAAAAACTTAGATTGTATTTGTTCCATGCACTTCTAAATTTTCCTTTTATTATTAATTTAAATAATTTTATATCAATTTGATTCAAAGTTTTTAGGAATTCCTCATAAACACCTGTTATAATGGCAATTGTTCCGCCTGATACACCTGGGATTATATCAGCTATACCCATAGCCATTCCTTTTAGAAAAATTGAAAAACGTAAGAACGTATGTTTTTTCATTTCGTTAAAATTAAGGTAATTAAACTTATTTTAGAACGTATGCATTTTTTTAAAAACTTGCAATTTTGGAATTAAGGGGAATAACTCTTTAAAATAGTCATATTTAGAAGGTTTATAAAAATATGCTTTTTTTAAGTGNGTTATTGCACTTTCTTTATCATGAATCCTAAAATAAATAGCCGATAATAAATAATTTATTTCATTTTCGGCAGATTTTGGAAATAAATCAATTGATTTCAAAAGTCCAATAAATAGATTTTCGTTATGTGGAATTTTAATTAAAGTTTGAGTTAAAAAAATAAGAGTATTTATATCTAATTTNCCTNGAGAGAGTATTTCTTTTATTCCAATTTCAACTTCTTCAAAAAGTTCTAGTTGGATGTTTATTTTAGTATATAACTCCCAATATTTTATTTTTTCAGAATCGATTTCAAGAGCTTTAATTAAATTAGCTTTAGATTCAGTATAATTTTTTTTGTTGAAATAATGAAGGGCAATAGACATCCAAGCCTTATCATGTATAGGATCTTCTTCAGCAGTTTGAACAAAATAAGATAAAGCTATGTCATGATTCCCTAATTTATTATGACATCTCCCAATTCTAAATAATGCGAATGAAGTAGGTTGATTAATTCCTATAGATATTTCATATTTTTCAATTGCTTCATTTATTCTATTTAATTTTTCGAGAATTTTAGCCATTTCTATATAAGCTCCTACAAAAGAATCGTCTGAGATAATTGCAAAATCAAATGCGCTTAATGCTTCTTCATACATTTTATCTTTTGCATATTGCTTTCCCAATTGATGCCATGCAATTTCACAATATGGATTTAATTCTAAAAAATCATTTAAATAGCTTACTGTACTTTGTGAATCTCCTATAGCATCAAAACAATAAAGTATATTATTTAAAATAGAATAATCAAAGTTGTTTTGTTCCAAACATCTGATGAACATTTTTTTTGCATTATGAAAATCATCTAAAAACAAATATTCTTTACCAATTAAAGATATCGCATCAAAGTACAAATCTGAATTTTCGTTAATTTGTTCTAGGAAATCAATTGCTTTAAGATGATTTTTTTTCTTAGAAAGGATTTTTGCTTTTTGAATTATAATATCTGGATTATAGGGGTCTATTTCATAAATATTTTCAGCAATTTTCTCTGCTTCGATCAACTCATTATTTAACAATAAAATTTCAATGTGCAAAAGTGAAAGTATAGTTGATTTAGGGTATTGTTTTAAAGCTAAAGAAACAGCCTTTTTTGCAAGTGAAGCATTGCCAATTTCTAAATAATAAACTATTATTTCTTCAAATTCATTTGAATCAAAAAACAAAAATGAATTTGTTTTTAGCATTGATTCAAATTTAAAAATAGATTGATTTTGAAATTCTTCAAATTCTTCTTCCATTTATAATATATTTTTCATAAAAGTAGTAAGACTAAATAATTAGATATTAGTATTTAAATTATCTTTTTAACAAACTAATTAACACTATTGTTTATTTTATTCAAAACATCAAGTATTATTTTACAACCTAATTTTATTTCAGTTTTGCTAATAGTTAATGGAGGAGTTATTCTCACAGCTTTAGACTCAAATAACAACCAAAACAATATTAAACCCTCATGTAAACATTTCTTTACCAAAGTATTTGCAATCGTTGTGTTTTTCATAATTAGCGCAAGCATTAGTCCTTTCCCTCTAACTTCTAGAATTAATTCATGACACAATAACTCTCTAATTAAATTTTCTTTTTGTGCTATTTTTTTCATTACACCCGAATTCAAAGTTTCTTTTAAATTTGCTAAAGCTGCTGCTGCTATCACAGGATGCCCACCAAAAGTAGTTATATGGCCAAGAGCGGGTTTTTCTTTAAATAATTTCATTTTTTCTTTACTTGAGCTCAATGCACCTATAGGAAACCCTCCTCCAAGTCCTTTTCCGTATACTAAAATATCTGGAACAATTTCATAATGCTCAAAAGCAAATAATTTCCCAGTTCTTCCCATTCCAGGTTGTATCTCATCTAAAATTAATAATGCATTTACTTCATTACATTTTTTTCTTATTTTTTTTAAATAATTATTTTTTGGTATTAGAAACCCAGCTCCTCCTTGAATAGTTTCTAGAACCACAGCAGCAGTTTGATAATCAATTTTTTCTATATCCTTTTCATTATTAAATTCAATAAAATCTATATTTGGCAACAATGGTCTATATGCTCTTTTTCTTTCTTCAAAACCCATTATACTCATTGCACCTTGAGTATTACCATGATAACCATTCTTTGCTCCAATTATTTTACTTCTCCCAGTATCTCTTTTAGCTAACTTCATTGCTGCTTCTATAGCCTCTGTCCCTGAATTAGTCAGGTAAGTGTTTGATAAAGATTTAGGTAAATTTTTAGATAACAACTCACATAGTTTTACAGTTGGCTTTTGAACAAACTCTCCGTAAACCATAACATGCCAATATTTATCAATTTGTTTTTTTACAGCTTTTTTTATTGCTTTATTTCTATGACCTAAATTTGATGCTGAAACACCCGAAACAAAATCTAAATATTTTTTTTTATTTGTATCAAAAATATAACTTCCTTTTGCATGAGAAACTTCTAATGCAATTGGGTGATTTGTTGTTTGAGCTTGATATTTTAAAAATTTATTTTTCAAAACTTATTTAATAAAAAGTTCTTCCTTATTTTTAATTTTTTCAGAAATTCTCCAATTAAAACCATTTAATATTTTAAGGTTTAATTCCATTTCTTCTTCTGGAAATACTTCACCCTCAGGATTAGTCGTAAAAATAATTTCTTTTATANTATTATTTTCAATTTCCATAAGAATAGAACTACAAATTGCCTTATCAATTCCAATCAAATCCTTAGTATTGTCATCATATAAATAATATATCATTTCAGTATTTTGAATTAATTCTATCGTTTTTAATTCATTTTTTTGAAATTTTCCAAATAAGTTGATTCCTTTAATTTGATTAAAATTTTCAATTCCTAACGTATCTTTTTCAATTATAAAGGCATTGTTTAATATTTTTAAAGAATCTAAATTGTTTGTTTTAATATCTTGAGTTATATGTATTTCATCCCCTGACATTTGACTATCTCCATTCCATATGATAGGGTTTTTTTTGGCTATTTCATTTGCTGTTAATATTTGCTTTTGTCTTTCACTTAACTTATTTCTAAGAAGCTTTGTTAAACCACTTTTTTGATTAATAATAATTTTATCAGATTTTCCACTTAAATTTTGTTTAAATATTCTGACATTATATCGTCCTTTTATAATCCTATTTTCTGCTGGTCCAATTGCAAATAATGTATCAGCTTTAATGAATAATGAATCTCTATCTACCATTTTTATTACCATAGATTTTTTAGTAATCATAGCTGAATCAATAGCTTTAAATATTTCTGCATAATCACCTTTTATTATAGTCTTATTAAGTGTATCAGTTAAAGTAATATTTTTTGTTGCTGATGCAAATTGAGTTTTGTCATTGAAGCTTAGGCTATCTCCCTCAATTAATCTATTATTATAATTTATTTTTGATTTCCTTGTGAAATACCCATTTTGATTTTTTGTATCGTAAAAACCTTTTTCACAATAAATATCATAATCCAAACCTTTTATTAGAGTTGGTCCATAAAAATATGCATGTTCAGATTTTGTGAAATAGTCCAATTTATTTGACTGAATATTATATTTTGGGTTTTCTATTTCTACATTCTTAACAAATGAATATTTAGAATATTCTAAAAAATATTTACCTTCTAGACTCTTTATAGTTGTTGCACTATCTTTAATTACACCCCCCTTTTCAAAAAAAATTTCTTTAGCATCTCTGTCATGGAAAAGGTGATTCGTCTTTAGATTTGTATCGTTGTTATAGAAATCAACATCACCTTTAGCGATAACTTTTCTAATGTTACCATCATAATCCAAAGTGTTGCTGAATAATTCAATACTATCTCCTTGTTTTACAACTACATTTCCTGATGCTTTAAATGTGTTATTTTTTTTAAAAAATAATGCATAGTCAGAGTAAATATTCATCCCATCGTGAAAAAGATGAACTCTTATTTTATCATTTTTTTTTAAAATATTTGCNCCAGGATTAGTCTTTTCATTTCTATCAAATGANCCAGCTTCTATTATTTCAATAATTTTTTTTTCTTGAGTAAAAATTAAATTGGTGAATACTAGAAATAGTATTGATATTTTTATTTTCAATGTTTTGATAAATGAATTAACGTATTATTGTTTGAGTTCGATCGGGACCAACTGATATTATTGAAATGGGAACCTCTAATTCTTTTTCTAAATACTTTACATATTCAAGAAATGTTTTAGGAAGCGAATTCTCATTATTAATTTTACTAATATCTTCTTTCCAACCATTAAACTCAGTATATACAGGTTTTAATTCATCATTGTTTAAAGAATACGGGAAGTGTTTGATTGATTCCCCTTTGTATTTATATTCAGTACAAACTTTTATTTTTTTAAACCCCGATAATACATCGCCTTTCATCATCATTAGACTTGTAACTCCATTAATTTTTACAGTATATTTTAATGCAACTAAATCAAGCCATCCACATCGTCTTGGTCTTCCAGTTGTGGCTCCAAATTCATTTCCAACTTTGGCCATTCTTTCTCCATCTTCATCAAACAATTCAGTTGGAAATGGACCACTTCCAACTCTTGTGGTATACGCTTTAAAAATACCAAAAACATCTTTGATTTTATTAGGTGGTACACCTAGCCCAGTACAAGCTCCTGCTGCAGTAGTATTTGAAGAAGTTACATAAGGGTATGTTCCAAAATCTATATCTAATAGTGATCCTTGAGCACCTTCCGCAAGTATAGATTTATTGTTGTCTAATTGATTAAAAATATAATTTTCACTATCAATAAATGGTATGTTTTTAAGTTTTTCTATTGAATTAAAAAAATCACTTTCCAATTCACCTAATTTATATTGAAGATCTACATTAAGATTTTTAATTAATAATTCGTGTTTATTGGCTAATTTTCGATATTTGTCTAACCATCCTTCAAGCTCTATATCTCCAACTCTAATTCCATTTCTTCCAGTTTTGTCCATATAAGTTGGTCCAATTCCTTTTAAAGTTGAACCAATTTTAGACTTGCCTTTTGAAAGCTCTGATGCAGCGTCAAGTAATCGATGAGTTGGCAATATAAGATGTGCCTTTCTTGAAATACAAAGTTTTGATTTGAAATCTATATTGAATGGTTCTAAGTTTTCAATTTCTTTTTGAAAAATCACAGGATCTATTACAACNCCGTTTCCNATTAAATTCATTGAATTTGCATGAAATATACCTGATGGAATAGTATGTAAAACATGTTTAATTCCATCAAATTCTAAAGTGTGACCTGCATTAGGTCCNCCTTGAAATCTAGCGATTACATCATAATTTTTTGTTAATACATCTACAATTTTTCCTTTTCCTTCATCTCCCCACTGTAACCCAAGTAATAAATCAACCTTCATATATTCTTATTTAGTTTTATTTTTTGATGTAGCATAAAAATAAAGAGAATGATTATGAATTTCCACTCCAAATATTTCTTCAATATTTTGTTTAATTGTCTGAATTCTTGGGTCACAAAATTCTTTTACTTCCCCAGAATCAGTTAAAATTATGTGATCATGTTGATGGTCAAAATAAGATTTCTCGTATTGAGCCTGATTTGATCCAAATTGGTGTTTNCTNACCAATTTACANTCNAATAAAAGTTCAATAGTATTATATAAAGTAGCCCTACTAACTCTATAATTTTTATTTTTCATTTTAACATATAATGATTCTATATCAAAATGTTCAGAGGAGTCATATATTTCTTGTAGGATAGCAAATCTTTCAGGTGTTTTTCTGTGTGTTTTATTATCCAAAAATTTAGTGAAAACATCTTTAACAATTTCCTGATTTGTTTTTTTTTCCATAACGTAAAATTAAGTTAAATAATGGTGAAAATACTATTCTCTAATAACCTTTTCAATTCCATTAATTTTTTTTAATCTATCAATAAGTTTATCCAATATACTTTTAGTTTTTACTTTTAATGTTATTTTACCTGTAAATGTATTTTCTTCAGTATCAAAACTCATTTTTTTTATATCAATATTTAAACTGTTTGAAATTATTCTTGTTATTTCACTAACAATACCTAAATTATCTATTCCAGATATTTTTATTTTAGAATTAAAGTATTCTTGGCTAGAATCTATCCATTTAGATTTTATTATCCGATAAGCAAATTTAGATTGTAAGCTGATAGAATTAGTACAAGTTTTTTTATGAATTTTGATTCCTTCTTGAATAGTTAAAAAACCAAATACAGTGTCACCAGGAATTGGATTACAGCATTTAGCAAAAGTATAATCCAATTTTTCTTCTTCATTACCAAAAACAATTTGATCAAAATTATTTTTTACCTCAATATCGTTATGACTTATTTCTTTGTCTTTTTTTGAAATCCTATTTCTAAAAAAATTAATNAGTCTGTTGTTATTTGAAGCAGCAAATTTCTTTAAAGATAAGTTGTCTATTTTTCCAATTCCTACTCTGTAAAATAAATCTAAACTTGTTCTNAAATTAAAATAATTGGCTAAATTATTTATATTTNTTTCGTCAAAATTAATTTTTAACTGTTTCAATTTNCTTCTGAGTATTTCTTTTCCATCTTCNGCTAATAATTTTTTTTCCTCATTTAATGCAGATCTAATTTTTGATTTTGCTCTTGATGTTTTAACATAATCTAACCAGTTTGCAGAAGGTTTGGTATTGTCAGATTTAATTATTTCAATTTGGTCTCCGCTATTAAGTTCGTAACTTAATGGAACAATTTTACCATTTACTTTTATTCCTCTTGTTTTTAAACCCAAACCTGTGTGTACGGTAAATGCAAAATCTAAAGCACTTGATCCTTTTGGTAAAGACTTTAATTCTCCTGTCGGAGTGAAAACAAAAATTTCAGTCGAATATAAATTTAATTTAAAGTCTTCTACGAAATCTAATGCGCTGGTTTCTGAATTCTCTAAAACTTCTTGCAGTCTGTTCAACCACTCTTCTAATCCATTTTCATCTTGTTTGCCTTGTTTGTACATAAAATGAGCTGCATATCCTTTTTCGGCAATTTCGTGCATTCTTTCAGATCTTATTTGAACCTCTACCCATTTAGAACTAGGACCAACGACAGTAACATGTAGAGCTTCATAACCATTTGATCTTGGTGAAGTTATCCAATCTCTTAGTCGTAGAGGGTTTGGTGTATAATGGTCAGTAATTATTGAGTAAATTTTCCAGGCAATAAATTTTTCTGTTTCTTGTGAAGATTTGTAAATTATTCTTATTGCAAATTTGTCATATATTTCTTCGAATGAAATATTCTTTTTAATTATTTTATCTCTTATTGAATAAATTGACTTAGGTCTTCCGTTGATTTTAAAACCAAGATCTTCTTTTTTTAATTTTTCACTAATTCTTCTTGAAAAGTTTTTTATATACTTATCCTGTTCTTCTTTACTTTCTTCAATTTTATTTTTAATTTCATAAAAGACCTCGGGCTCAGTATATTTTAATCCTAGATCTTCTAATTCAGATTTTACATCATAAAGACCAATTCTATGAGCTATGGGAGCATATATATATAAAGTTTCAGAGGCAATTTTTATTTGTTTTTCAATTGGCATTGCTTCCAAAGTCTGCATATTGTGAAGTCTATCCGCAATTTTTATTAATATCACCCTAACATCATCATTAAGAGTTAACAGCATTTTTCTAAAATTTTCTGCCTGAAGAGATACATCAGTTTCTTTTTTAAGTTTAGATATTTTTGTTAATCCCATAACTATCCTAGCTATAGTTCTTCCAAACAATTTTTGAATTTTTGATTCTGTGTAGTCGGTATCTTCAATAACATCATGTAATAGGGCTGACGCTATACAAGTAGCATCTAAACCAATTTTAGAGGCAACAATTTTAGCAACTGCTATAGGATGAAATACATAAGGCTCTCCAGATCTTCTTCTTTGATTTTTATGAGCATCAACAGATGTATTAAAAGCTAACCTAATTAGTTTTCTATCTTCATTATTAAAAGATTGATAACTAATTTTGAGTAATTCTTTATATTCTTTAGCTATTGAGCTATTCTCTTTTATAGAGTCTGTTAAGATCATCTATTAAAAATACTTAAAAAAAATAATATTTCTGTATGATTTACAATCGAATAACTCTTTGTAAAAGAGTTGGATGAGAATAATGCCACCAAACATATTTTGGATGTGGAGTTAAATTACTTAGACTATCTTTTGATAATATTTTTAAAGCTTCTATCAAATACTTTCCCTCATATGAATTTTTAGCAAATTCATCAGCCTCATATTCAAATTTTCTTGAAAACAAATTAAAAAATAATGAAATAATTTCTGAAAATGGGGTGAATAAAATAGAAAAAGTAATAAGTCCAATATGAAAACTATGTAAATTAATGCCCAATGACTCTGAAAAAATTGGCATGTAAATAAAAAGAGAAAGTATATAAAGCATTATTCCAGTTTGAATCACAGAAAAAAGTAAATTATAAATAATATGATTTTTTTTGTAATGTCCTATTTCATGAGCTATTACTGCAACAATTTGATTTTTATTTAATTTATTAATTAAAGTATCAAATAATGTTATTCTTTTTTGTTTTCCAAATCCTGAAAAATATGCATTTGCTTTTGTAGACCTTTTAGATCCATCTATAACAAATATGTTACTCAAATCAAATCCTACTTTACTAGAATATTTTTCTATTTCAGATCTCAGTTCGCCTTCCTTCTAACTTACTTTGTTTGTTAAAAAGCGGAACTATTATTTGAGCATAAAATCCGTTTAAAAGAACGGAAATTCCTGTAATAAAAACCCATGCAACAATCCAAAAATTATTACCAATTAGTTGTTCTTGATAAATAATAAAACTTAGTATACTTCCGCCAAACAAAATAGTCAAAACCCAAGATTTTAGTTTGTCAGAAGCGTAAGTTTTAATTGTAGTTTGATTAAACCCAAATTTTTCTTCTATTACAAAAGTAAAATATATAGAAAACGGTAAGGCTAATAGTTCGTTTCCAAAAAATAGTATTCCAAAAAAAGTTAGACTAATTAATAGAGGAGACTCAAATAGTACTCTACAATAATCATCAAGTATTACAAAACCATCAAAATAAAAGAAACAAAGAATAATTAGGAGACTATATGTTTTTAAGTATTTAGAAAAACTATATTGGATTTTTTTGTATTCAATAGATTTTAAATATTTTTCTTTATCGTAAACATCTGAAATTATTGAGGGTATTTTATTATTAAAATTTTTTGAATTCAAATAATCTAATAAAAAATCCTTAATAAAATTAAAGACTATCACTCCTATAATTAATAAAAAAATTGATTCTGAACTAATTTGCATTTCTTTGTTTTAAGGCTTCAAATATAACTATTGCAGCAGTAACAGATAAATTTAATGAGTCCATTTTTCCTTTCATTGGAATATTAATTAATTTGTCAGAATTGTTTAACCATTCTTTTGTCAAAGATGAAGATTCGGTTCCTACAATTATAGCACAAGATTCAGTGTATTTTATTGAGCAATAATCAACACTATTTTTTATTACAGTTGAAAATATTTTAATTTTATTTTTATTCAAAAAGTGAATAACCTCGTTGGTTTTACCCATTCCTATTTGAGTAGTAAAGAGACTGCCTAAACTAGACCTAATTATATTAGGGTTATATATTTCTGTTATTGGATTTGCGATAATAACTGCATCAATTCCTGCAGCATCTGCAGTTCTAAGAATTGCTCCAATATTTCCAGGTTTCTCAGGAGATTCAGCTACTAATACAATAGGGTTTTTAGGTAACACTAATTTATCTAAATTGAATTCTTTTGATTTAATTAAAGCAAGAAAACCGTCTCCTTTTTCTTTGTATGATAATTCTTTATAAAGATTCAGAGATAAGTCAATTGAATTGTATTTTTTGTAAAGATCGTTGTGTTTATCAAAATGAATTTCAGAACAAACATATAATTCAATAATTTCATATTTAGATTGTACACAAAGCGTTATCTCCTTTAAACCCTCAACAACAAAAGTTTTAGAATCTTTTCTTTTTTTGGATTTAAAAATTAGTTTTTTGATATTTTTAAAAACATCATTGTTTTTACTTTCTATATATTTCAAACTGGTTATTTAATTTCAAATCTAATTAAAATCAATAATTATATATGTATTTTCATTTTAAATTGTTTAGTTTACTTAAGTATTATAATTTTATAAAAAAGTAAAATCTCTTTTATGGAACAATCATTGTCAGAAAGATATATCAGTGTAGAAAATGAATTTGGAGCCCATAATTACGATCCTTTACCAGTCGTATTAAATAAAGGTAAAGGTGTTTATGTATGGGATGTTGAAGGAAAAAAATATTTTGATTTTCTATCTGCTTATTCGGCTGTTAATCAAGGTCATTGTCATCCTAAAATAGTTAAAGCTTTGATAGATCAGGCCTCTGTTCTTACTTTAACATCAAGAGCATTTCACAATGATGTTTTGGGAGAATATGAAAAATTTGTAACCAATTTTTTTGGATACGATAGATTACTTCCGATGAACACTGGCGTTGAAGGTGGAGAGACAGCTGTTAAATTAGCTAGAAAATGGTCATATGAAATAAAAGGAGTAGAAAAAAATAAGGCAAAAATTATTTTTGTTGAGGGAAATTTTTGGGGTAGAACTTTAGCAGCTATTTCTTCTTCTAACGATCCTTTAAGTAGAGATGGTTTTGGTCCTTATATGCCAGGGTATGAAATTATTCCTTATAACAACATCAAAGCTCTTAAAGATGCTTTAGTTGACCCAAATGTTGCAGCTTTTATGGTAGAGCCTATTCAAGGTGAAGCTGGTGTAGTTGTCCCGGATGATGATTATTTACTTCAAGCTTATAATCTATGTAAAAAATCAAATGTATTATTTATTGCGGACGAAGTGCAAACAGGTATTGCNAGAACTGGAAAGATTTTGTGCTGTGATCATCANGGTTTTAAGCCTGATATTTTAATTTTAGGCAAAGCACTTTCAGGGGGAATATTCCCTGTTTCTGCTGTTTTATCCTCTNATGAAATTATGTTAACAATTAAGCCTGGTGAGCATGGGTCAACTTATGGTGGAAATCCNTTGGGNTGTAAGGTTGCTATAGCAGCTTTAGAGGTAATTAGAGATGAAAATTTATGTGAAAATGCAGAAAAAATGGGGGTTTATTTCAGNAATAAAATAAATAATAGTACTAAAAAAAGTAATTTAATACAGCTTGTTCGTGGAAAAGGCTTGCTTAATGCAATTGTTATTAATGATAGTGAAGATAGCGACACAGCTTGGAAAATATGTTTAAAGCTTAAAGAAAATGGCCTTTTAGCCAAGCCAACTCATGGTAATATAATTAGATTTGCTCCTCCTTTAACTATTTCAGAAAGTGAGATGAGTGAGGCCATTAATATTATAATAAATTCTATTAAAGATTT
>JGI24540J26637_10000852_pt1 | contig 13230 bp, 17 predicted proteins | sample NorSeaMetagenome_FD_26637 | JGI IMG/M metagenome (IMG submission 26637)
GTCTACCATCTCTTCCCCTCTCTTCTCTCACCCTTCCCTCCTCCCCTCCCCCCACAGGTCAACCCCCTGGACATCGACATGTTGATAAACTGCTGCTCATCCCCGGACGATATCTTCGGTGATGCGACCACGATATCCTCCTCCCTCGGTTGTCACAACGCCGTATCCTTCGACCTGACAGCAGCCTGCTCAGGGTTCCTATTCGGGGTTGTAACCGCCACCAATTTCATGTCCTCCCCCGCGAGCTCGGGGAGGCCAGTTAGGAACGTGCTGGTTATAGGGTCCGACGCGCTGTCCCGGTGGGTCGATTGGAGCGACAGGAACTCGTGCATACTCTTCGGTGACGGATCCGGTGCCATGGTCATGTCGAGAGACAAGAAATACACGGATTCTAAGGAGCCCACGGGGGTTATGGGGTACTCCATGCACTCGGACGGGAGGGGTCACAACGAGCTTAAGTGCTCGAGCTCGTCCTCCCCTGTCCCTGTGGCTACTCCTGGGGATGGACTCGAGCTTTCCAAGGGTGGATACAACCCTATAACAATGAACGGGAAGAAGGTGTACGCGTTTGCAACCCGGGAGGTTCCAACGGTTATTTCGGAGGCTATGGAAACGGCCGGGGTGGAGGTTGGGGATGTAGACCATTTACTACTGCACCAGGCTAACATCAGGATCATGGAGACGGTCGCCAAACGACTTGGGGTGCCAATGGAGAAGGTGAGGGAGGAGCGAGCGAGCGAGGGACCGCTGGGGCTGTAGAAGCGCACAGTAAAAGCAACATACGCGCCTACTCCGCAAAACTAACAACCTTCCACTCGTCGCTTCGCTTCGCTGCTCGCCTAACGCTGCTCGCCCAACGCTGCTCGCCTAACGTTCCTTGCCCCAGGTCGTAACGAACCTTGTAAAGTACGGCAACACTTCAGCGGGCAGCATACCGATAGCTCTCGATGAGGCTGTGAGGGCGGGGAACATCAAAAAGGGGGACGTTATAGCTGCAGCTGGATTCGGAGCCGGACTGAGCTGGGGAGGGGCAATTTTGAGGTGGAACGGACCGGAATGATTAAAGCTCCCCTTCATATGTGTAATAAAGTTTCCTTTTTTCTCAAATCGAAAACGAACCCCCCTTTAACAAAACGCCGCCGATTCTCCTATGTGATGGGCATGCATCCTCTAATGATCCTTTAAACCTCAATTTGCCTCAAGAACGAAGAACCTCGCGTCATGTCCCTCGATCTGTACTCCCTCCATAACATCGTTGAACTCCCCCACGTCCTTCCTTCCCCATACGCACCGAACCTTGACCCCGTTACCGCCCTTGAATCCTGGAATGTCAGCAAACTTGAGGTCGAGGCTCACCTGGGAGGAGTCAGAGTTCATCATTAGGACAGCTACCTTGCTACCACCCCAGCTGCGACGACCGAAGCGACGAGTGGGAAGAAAGTTAGTCATAGAGCTATAACGTATACGGTCGTCGCTTCGCTCCTCCCATCCTTTGCTCCAGCTCTCCCCCCCCTCTCACCTCATGGGCTTGTACAGGTACTGGAAGGCCGGGACCTTGATTCTGTCGTTCCCGAACTTGATGGTGATCTCATCATCGGAGGTCTTGTACGGTCCTCCGGGGTGCCCAAACCAAGCCTGGTTAACCTCGATGGCCTCCGGGTTGGCAACGAGCCCCCAAACATCGTCCATGATAGTCGCGTTGTTGACGTCCATGGAGAGGGTAAGGGGGGAAGAGATGATACACCAGGAAGCAAAGTGGCTCCTGCTCTCCTGATCATTGAGGCCGGCGTCGTCGTCGCCTCCAGGGCCGTGCTCGCAGCCGATCTCGAGCATGTCGGGGTACGCCCAGCATCCTGGACGGCTGAGGAGGGTGTCAGCGTACTTGTAAGTGGTGGCCAGGTTGGCCATGATGCTCCCGTACGCGGCACGAACATCTCCGGACGTACGGAAAAAGTTCCAAGGGCACCAGTCAAGGGTAGGCTCAAAGGGTGGGGCGCTGCGGAAGGTTGTTAGTTATAGTGCTGTAGTAGTATACGGTCGTCGCCTAGATCCTCCCGTCCTTCGCTCCTCGCCCCCCCTCACCTTCCCCAGTGGCAGTTCTCCATGGTGATAGCCTTCCCAGTAGCGTTAATGAGATCGTCGTAAAGCTCGAGGTTGAGCTGGCTTCCACATCCATCAAGCTTGACACCGTCAAAGCCAAAGTCAATCAAAGCCTTGACATCTCCCTCGTAAAACTTATCCTCGTCCGTATCCTTTTCGGCGCAGATACAGTTGTTACCGTACCATCCTGCAGTGAGCCCAAGAGAGTGTGCCTTATCGGTCATGGATTTCATGTCAGGGAATACTTCTTCATTGATCACTGGCATACCGTCATCAGTGTGGAAGTTGTAGCCCTTCTCTCCGTAACTGTCACACTTCTGCCAGTTATCATCAAGCCCGACATCGCAATATCCTAGGTCACAGAGGCTCGTGGGCTTGCCATCAACAGTCCTGCTTCGATCCACCATGCCCTCCATGATGCTCTCAATCAGCTCCTGGTCGACGTTCTCTCCGTAGAGATTCCACGAGCGCCAACCCATAGGAGGATTCAATGCCATGCCGTTGTCCTTGGCTAGGGGGGAGAGGGTTAGTTATAGTTGTTGTGGATGCACGACAAGGTTACCATGAGGCCCCACAAATTTGTACTTTCTGGATGATCATCCTGCGCAATATTAAACAGACCCGATCCTACTCACCAGAAATAGCCGCCAAGAAGGCAAGAATGCAAGTTTCACGGAAAAACATCAACTACTATCTTTACCTCCTTTACGGACACGGCTTCCTTCTTTTCTCTTTTCGCAGAATGTCATAATTGTCATCAGCGTCAGGAAGGTCTTTGGCTGTAGTTTTCGTTAGATTTTTTTGCAAGGCGATACGCTAGACCACTGCCGTCTCCGTGACACTTCAATTTACGCTTGAACCATCTACATGAGAAGGTTCCACCACAGTTTGATTTATAACAGCTTTACGGGTAAGACGGGAATCAAATTCAATTAGATGACTTAAACACTGCGCATATATTCCGTAACCAAGCAAAACTCGCTTGCAACATGGTACATTTACACATGCCTTGACACAGGTAAAGATACAACCTCCAAGGGAAACAAAAGAAGTGTGTCGAAGAACCTTTCCTTTCCTTCGGACATTTCTGGTTTAATTTAGGAAACTTTCCGGCTTTGAACCCCTACCTCACACAATGCCTCCCACAAAGCGGCCGTCTCTTCTCGAGCGCCAGAATAAGCTCCTGTCAGACTCAGGCTTCTCCTCTGGTCAACCACCTTCACGACCATCAAAGCCAAATTCTCTCCACCCTCGCGGTCCGCGGCCACCTGCCTCTCGGCGCCGTCACAACTCGTCATTTCAAGAGAGACAGGACAAAGCGCTAGCAAGAAATGGCCAGCACAATGCATCATCAACCTCCAGGAGGGCGGAGGAACTCGTGTGGGAGAATGAGGAGGAAGAGGAGGGGGGGAAGGGCGGCGACGATCACGACGAAGGAGATGACGGGACAAAGAGTATGGGCGGAAGGAGCATGATGTCCCACGCACCATCTCTGCATCCGTCCATGGCAGGTTCTGTGGTGTCCATGGCATGCTCCGAGGTTACAATCGGCGCTGGTGACAACACGGGCTACTGGGACTATCTACACAGAAAGACTATCAAGGCAGATCTGGGACACACATGCAGGGAATGTAAGCTCCCATTCAATGCTCTCAACGAGCCCATTACAGAAAGGAGGGGGGCAAGGACAAGCTTAAGATATCACGCCGAGTGCTTCTCGGGATTTGCGGATCCACGATCCCAGGCGAGCTCTTCGATGCACACAGGGAACCTTCGGGGGACTCAGTTTGAGGCGGCGCCGAGGTCAAAGGCGGGAAGCAAGATGAGAGCCTCCAAGGTGAGGGGGGTGAGAGTTGCGAAGGACAGGAGGAGCGTAGTGACGATCGTACACTACATAGCACTAAATCTAACATCCTGTTGCTCGTTGCTTCACTCCTCGCCCCTCCGATCGTCGCTTTCGCTCCTCCCCGCTCGCTCACCGCAGCACTTTGAGAGTGGTGGAAATAGAAGGGCATCGGGGGGGAGCAAAATCGAAGCGTTCACAGGAGGAAGCAATGGGTTCGGAGACAAATCTAGCAAGGACAACGGAGGGGGGATGTTCCCAGAACTTTTGGGAGCTGAAGTTACAGGTGGACTCTCCTTGGCGCAACTGGAAGAGCACAATAAAAGAATGGATAGAGAGGAAGGAAAGGAAGAAGAGTGGAAGCACAACGAAGGGAGCCACGGCCGCCACGGCGACAGCGACAGCGACAGCGACAGCAACGACGACATGCGAAGCACATGATATTAGAGATTAGACACAAAAATATTTGGGAAGCCAAATAGTAGCCCCTTCTTAATTTCCCTATCCGACAAACCCCCCGTCCCACCCTCCACAACAAATAGAAATATTATTAAAGTAAGAATATTCCCAAATCATGCCATTTGCCCCCCTGTGCTCTCGAGGGACGCGCAGAGGGCTGCTGCTAATGCTCTTTATAGCCATGAGTGCAACCAAAACAAACGCGATCCCACAGTGGTGGTTGGAAAGAATTAGGATAAATCCTCAATCAAAACACCAGGGATCTAAAAAGCACAGCACAAACGGCATGCCAGTCGACTCCTCCACCACCGACACCTTTATTGATTCCATACCCGAACCGACGTCAGTATCTGGAATAAACGGGGCCCTTCCTGCGGTCTTCGCGGCCCCATCGTCTTTATTTTTGACTTTTGTTAGTGGCTGGTTCTTGATTAGTTTCGTCAAAGAGCTGCGAATGTTGGTTCACGAGGTTGGCGATGCGGTTGAGAATGGTTTAGGGGATCTTGATGGTGGCAAGAGCAGGAGGATGGGGAAGGGGCACGACCTAGAGGACACTGATTCTTTCATGAATCCTGCATCCCCAGTTATCGAGGGCCTGATTGCCCGCTTGTGCCCTCCGGCCAAGCCTGCCGTCGAAGCTTGGACTGGTATGCCTCCTAAGCCCGAGGGCGGCCCTTGTCAGATCCAAACCTTCCAAGATTCCTATCAGAAGAAGTCGCAATCGTTCAGGAGAAGGAAAAAGACGAAGGACGTAAAGGTGAGGCCAAGCGAGGAGCGAAGGACGGGAGGAGCGAAACGACGACCGCATGCGCCACGACCTTATACCACCAGATCAGAACTACTTACAATCTTCTGCTCGTCGCTTTGCTCATTGATCGCAGCCGCCACCGCTCCCACCATCAGTGTCAGAGAAAGTGGTAGCCACGTACCGTAGCCTGCTTTCTCGTCTCAGCAACGCGGAGCTGCAGATGCTTTCCCAGATACTTCACACTCCCCCCCCTGTACCACCAAAGATTGGGGGGATGTCACAGATAAAAAAGACCCTTCTCTCTACTCTCCTCCCGAAACCGACCAAGTACAAATCGGCCCTATTAAAACCTCCTACCGGACTGCTACTTTACGGCCCACCTGGAAACGGGAAGACTCTTCTCTGCTCCTTCGTGAGCCACTTCTGCTTCGAAAACTCAAGACCCTTCCTCACCATCAGACCTGGTACGTTCTACTCTAAGTTTGTAGGGGACACAAGCAATAACGTTGGATGCTTCTTTGGTGTCGTAAAGAAGCTCAACTATTTCAACGCCCTTTACTACAACATGTGGAAGGAGGAGTTCAACAAGGTCGGAAGCACGGAGAGAACTGTCGTGTTTGTTGACGAGGTCGATGGACTGTTCAGGAGCAGGGGGGCGGGTGGAGGTGGGTCAGGGGAAGGGAGTGAGGTATACCGCGACTTTAAGACGGAGTTTATGCAATATTGGGACGGCGTTGAGGGGGATGGGGGGGTCATCATCATCGGAGCGAGCAATAGACCTTACGATATCGACGAGGCCTTCCTCAGGAGGATGCCGAGGAGTTATCAAATTGGACTCCCAAGTTACAAGACTAGGCTGAGGATATTGGAGAGTCTTACATCCGACTTCCCAACTAACGTCCACGCTTTGAGGCCGCTAGCAAGGAACACGGAAGGTTTCAGCGCAAGCGACCTCAAGGAAGTGTGCAAGGTCGCTGTCACAAACTGGGTCGAGATGGGGGAGCCGGATGGTGAGGTGGGGGGGAAGTCTTTTGCCGAGGCCTTGGCCAGTTTCACACCAAGTAGCGTCACTAGCAGAGAGTACGGGAGGGACGTTAGAGAGTACGAGGGGGCAGTAGGAGGCGGTGGTGCACAAGGAGGGAAACGCTTCGGGGATTTTATAAACGATATAAACGGATTCTTTGGTGGTGTTGGTGGTGGCGATGGCATGTTTGGGGGACAAGGGGAAGGATCGGGGGAAATGGGTGAGGAGGAGGGTATGGACTACGAAATGAGTAACGAGGAGGACATTGACGACGAAGACGCCGCCGCCGACGACGAGAGCAGTGAGGGCCTCGATGAGTTTGATGATGAAGATGGAACGGAAGATAATTGAGACAGATGTGGGGGGAAGGTAATCACGCTTTGCAACAAAATCAATCGGGATTTATAGGCTGCACTAAAGTGTAGCACGCATCATCGTTCTGTGCGCCAGTTCCTGGATCCTTACCCATGCCGTATTGTGCAGCATTTATTAGATATTTACCATCACCCCTCAACTCTCCGGGTCCATCAAACTTGCCATCATTTCCATCTTGGAACAGCAAGTGAGGTCTTTCAAGACGGGTGAATTTGAAAGTGTCACCCTCCTCGAACTTGACATCCGCACCCTGCCCTTCATCGGTATTGTATCTAGCAGTGGCGTTCCCGTAACAAACACCAGAGTACGTCCATTCCCACCCATCGCGCGAGAAGGCGTGCCCCCCTGTCGCATCAAGCCACCACTGATCTTCAGTGCCGCTACCATACATGTGATGAAAAATGGCGTGATAGTTTCCTTCATCGTCAAGATAAACGAAGGGATCTTCCGTTCCTGCAGCGCCAAGATCGGGGAAGAGTTCCCTCTTGTCATGCCTGACGTAATTATCGGTATCCTTCCAATCTTCTGCAGTCGCGAGATAGACCCGGCTCCCCCCTTTGAATGTCCATTCTCGCCAAAGAGCGACGAGAGACCCATTCCGCAAGATAATCGGTGCAAAGTTTGTGTCAGAGCCCGTGTAATCGGCGAATATAGGCTGTGGTTCGCTGAAATTGGAGTTGGGGTCCAGGGTGAAACTCATCCAACTCGGGTCAGAGTTCAATCGACGCTGCTGCTGAAATACATCGTCCGGACAATCACTCGGGCCGGTGGATCCGTCACATGGGGTTCCTTCCCTGCAGCAGTTGCAATCCCCATGCTCCGAACGAAGCGAAGCGGTGAAAAACATGACATACTCTCCGTCAGGTCCAGGTACAACCTCAGGCTCATGACTGAAGACCTCATAGACCACATTCTGCCGTTCGTAAGGACCCTGTGGTTCTTTGCTCGTTGCATGCACGATGCGGCTGTTCTGACTCCACGCCCCGATACCACAATGTTCAGTCATTTCGGCAGCCCACATGTGATACAAGCCATCAGAACCGGGAAGCACAGATCCTCCCCAGGACGTCGTGTTTTTACCATCATCTGTTCCTCTGTAGCCAGCGGTGTGCGAAGTTGGAAGAACGTTGAGTGTCTCACAGCGTTCACCATTCCACGCCGGGCGACACTCGCACACACTATCATCGTTACATTCGCCATTTAGCGAACAGTCCAAATTATCACGGCATCCCCAGTGGACAACGCCTGTAACAGAGGACTCATCATAGCTAGGATTCCATCCGGGCGAAGTGACAGAGAAGCACTGCTGTTGGAGAGAAGAATCTGCATCGCCTGCTAAAGTTGGGAAGTATACGAAATACCTGGAATGGGAAGTAGGCAGAGGGGTGAGAGGCCGATTTGCTTGCGGTCCGACATGCGATGAAACCCTGAAAATGGCAGCGAGGGAATTTCCAGTTTAGGTCGTCGAGAGAACGTACCAACAACGCTCCGTCACATGCAAACATTTGGCCTCGCATTCCTCCTGGGTTTCGAAGTAGCCAAGAAACTTCACAGTGCCGCCCAAGCTATCTTTCTGATCTCTTGCTACATTAAACGCGTTGTTGTATGACCTATGTAACGTGATCTGCGGCGACGTAGAGGCATAAACTAAAAGGCGAATGAGCAGCAACGTTCGAAACACAAATTCCATTTATCTCGCCCAACAATGAAATTTTGCTGGTTCAGTGTCATTCTTTTATTTCTTCCCCACCCATTGTATTACAGAAATGATTTGTGGGTGCAGCTGTACAGGCGATGACGGGTTTTCCACCGAGAAGTTTGATGGGGTCGGAGCTGCTGATGTGTCCCAGGGAAAGGATGGCCTGTCGAAAGATGGGAGCGTCCAGGGGTCTGATAAACCCTCCTTCCTTCCAGAACCGCCCGCCAATAGCGTAGTCTTCACGGTGCGCAAACCAGGCAAAATGACCGGCAGAAAAGCGACGCGTTACATTAAATTTACACAAGAAACTTTGGAAATCCACAAGGCAGCCGACTGTTCAGATGATGCAGAGCAGCTGCCGTTAGGGGTAGACAAGGGCAAGGTGAAAGTTTTGGGGAGGCAAAAGAACACCGAGTTCTGCCGCGTTCTTTTAGTGGAACGGGGAAGCACAGTGGTGATCAAGTTTGCGTACAACAAGGTGAGACGGGAGGAGGATCATAATCAATCAATCAAAGCGAAGGGGAGTTCAGCGCTTTGAACTTAGCGCTTATTCTGTTTCCTCGCCACCTCGCCATCTCGCCTTCCGTCCCGCTTCGCATATCTATAGGACAAAAACGAGAAGGATTGGGAGACTTTGAAGAGGTTCCTCGTGCAGACAAGCAAGAGCGAAGCCGGAAGCCCCGAAAAGGCGGAAGGCCGAGGTGCGTGAATATAGACCTAGGTGCCTGCTAATCAAAAAATGATTTCAACGAAACCAATATTTTTTTTCGCCACTCACTCCTTCCTTTCAATGCTTGCTATGTTTCCCCAGACAACGAGCCATGCCCTTCCTTCCCTTACTCTTCCCATCTTACGACATCGTTCTCAGCGGCGTACGAAAATTGCTTGGCAAACCTGAGCAGTGATCCCTCGGGTTGGAACCAGGCGTATTCGTCGGCTTCTAAATCAGGCACCGTGTCAACCGTGGAATATCAAAAACGCAAGGGCACCAAGGCGCTCAGGTTCAGGAGCACGACGACAATGCCTGCATCGGTCGAGCAAGTTGGGGTCGCCAGTAATACTTATCCACTCAGGTGCGACTGGGACTCCAATCTCAACGATGGTCGAATCATCCAGGCGTTCCCCTCGACCCCATTCAATGAGTGGACGAAAAGCAGGTTTATCTTTCTATCCTACTCGACTCTTCCCGCACTTGGAGGTGCGATTTCTCCACGTTACTTCTTGGAAGTTAGGTGGTGCGGTGAGACTGAGGACGGACACAAGAGTATGTTCATAACGTTCAACGTTAACAAAGCAAAGGGAGGAGGTTGGAAGGAGTTTGAGGAGGAGGAGAGGAGGGCAAAGGGAGAAGGGACTAGGGCCAAGAACTTGGAGGGTTGCCAGTATTTAGAGGCTTTGGAGAATGGCATCACCAAGATGGTGATGCTCAGCGTATCTGAGGTTGGCGGAATGTTGCCGGTGGGGGCGGTTAATAAAGCAACTGGAAAGTCCCTCATTGACAGTATGGAGTCTCTGGGAAGCTTTGTAACGAAGGACGGAAGCGCCTCAAATGACAAGGGAAAAGGAGACGGAGGCAATGGGTTTGATGTGGAACTGTGATGTCTTCATAATAAAAAGATTTTGATTCTTCTCAATTTCTACGTTATTATTCAACAATCCCAACACCAGCAATCTTGACCGGCCTACCAAGCTTCCCCTTCATGGTGAACCCGCCCCCTAACGCCTTAATAACGTCAAGACCATCCACGACCCTCCCTATTCCCACCCCTCCACCCTGGAGGTGTTTGGCTCCACCGTCCTCGGTGGTGATTAGAAATGCCGTGGTAGACGTGCCCATCTTGGTGTCCCTGATCATACCAACTACGCCCTTGGGAGCCCATGACAAAGCCATTGCCTCTCCGTCCCTGTATGTCCTAATGTCCGCCTCGTCCGTCAAGGCCTGTCCGTCAGCGTTCTTGACGGCCAGGATATTTTTCATGTAACCGAGCTGCGATGCAATGGGCGAAAGGACGAGTGGAGGATTGTTAGTTAATACGGTATGCAGTAGACTATACGGTCGTCGCTACGTTCCTCCCGCCAGTCGCTCCTCGTCCAACCTCACCTCCCTCTCAAGAGTTGCAGCATCCTCATCGTCATCCTCCTCCCCCACGATAAGCCTCGCCTTCCCCCCGCCCTCATTGGACCCCAAAGTGTCAAAGACCACCCCAACGTTTTTCTCAACCTTCTCCACTCCTCCATTAGAACCTACGGAGCCAAGGACACGGGACGCAAAGTTCTCCGTCGTCAGAGGAAGGATGGAGTCGGCGAGCTCTATGGTCACCCTACCAACCTTCCTTCCATCATCCTCCTCCCCCTCTCCATTAACCGCAGAGTCAGCAGATCCCTCAGCCCCCCCCTCATCCACGTACTACGAGGAGCGAAGCGACGAGTTGAAGGTTGTTAGTTTATTGTGGATATGCGGTATAATGCTTTTGGTGTCGCTTCGCTCCAGCTGATCTCACCTCCAAGTCCATGAAGACCTTGGTTGTCTTCTCAGACATTCCCATGATCTTCTCATTCCATTCCTTCATCTTCTCAACATCTACGTTCCACCGCCCTTGGAGGTGGCGTCCACCACGTCCCTCCCTGTACTTAATGAGCCAACCGGTACCACGGGAACCACGGGTGCCACGGATACCATTCTTGGCACCCTTACGACGCATATTCTTGGAAGATTTGTTACCCATGAGACGATTTTGGGTTTGGAAAACTGCAAGACGCTCAACGTTGCGGCTTACCTCTTGGGTGGACCCTGCCTTGTTGACCGCAAAGCTGGGTGGGAAAAATTTGGGAGAAAGGGAGCGGTAAGGGGAGTGAGAGGGCAAGAGAGACAAAAACAATTGCAGGATGGATCAGGATGAGGGACGATAATACGTTGAGATGATTTGTAAGAAGAGATATTGGAGGGTATGGGCGGCACGGGGTGGACGGAGGAAGGAGGTTTTGCACATGTCTGCCTGATGATGTGATGATTTTACTCACCTTATTGCGCGAACCCAACCACTTGATTTCCCTAGGAGACGCGACATTCTTTAATATAAATTTACAAATTTGACTGACAGGATTTGGTGGGTGGGGTCACATTCACAATCCATTATCCAATCTCTTGTTCTGATTTGGACCTAATATGGTATGTTATTTCTGTCCTGTCTTTTAACCACACAAAGGTTTGGCCTGACATCGAAAAGATTGTGATTGAGACCTTGAGAAAATTTTGGGTTGTAATGCCTCGAACTGAAGATGACACTGGCTGACCAAATATGGGAGCCATATTTGTCTTGTTGTATTATACTTGTACTTAATGTGCAGATCAACACCAAATTCATCTCTACAGCGACGAACAATTGATTTTGATCCTTAACTCTTACAGGAATTGGCAATGGAAGCCACTTATGCCGACACGCCGACCTTTGTGTATATTTCTCCCCTATTGGACCTTAAATTGTGTTATATGGCACCGCATATCGCTGTAATAACCATACACCACCCTTACATACCCAATATACCCCAAACCATCTCCTCCCTTGAGCTTTGCATCACTCGCTCAAAAAGATGGCCCGTTCATTAACCCTATGTTTTCACCCTTTCCCTCCTCCCAGGATATAACCGACGACGACTTTACGTCATTCATGCTCTTCCAGACATCAGACGACGAGGGCGCCGGAAATCAAACCACGACTCCCTCCCAACCTGTTGATGACCCTATTTCCTTTGATGTCAACCCGTTCCAGGTTGGGAATCCCTCGACCCACGTGCCCCAGCACTTGCAGGACCACACGCAGTCCCAGATACAGACCTACGACATGAACGACTTTAGCCAGAATACCATGCCGCAGCACCTGCAGGCCTCCCAGTACGATTTGCCTGGGTTCTCCAACCCTTTTGAGCCCCACCTTGCTATGGCAGGATACGGGCAGCCCCAGCGGGGGGGGCAAATGGCGACGAACTCAAATGTTCTCGAAGGTGGCGCGCAGACGAGGTACGGCTACGGTGGTGGNTTCACCTCAGGGTATGAGAACTTTGAGAGGATGGGGTTCCCTCCCCAGACTGTGGAGGAGCAGGCGTTAGCTTCCCACCAGCAGCCCAACGCTCTTGGGAATTTCCCGGTTCCCCAGGCGCCCCAAGAGGCCGCTGCGCCGATTGCGGCCAAGGAGGCGACAAAGGCGGCTAAGGGCAAAAGAAGAAAACAGTCGGCCAAGAAGGCCGGTACCCCCAAGAGGTCCAAGAGTGCTACGTCGTTGAAGAACAGCTCGAGCGCAAAGAGCATGAAGAACGTCGCGAGCGTCCATACGCGGTCCGTCCAATTCGGTAGCGCCAACGATATCATGGCACATGTGGTGGAAAAGAAGCGCAAGGCTGCCCTGAGCTCCATGAATGTGGTGACGAGCGAGAGTGACACCGGCCTAACGACCAACGATGACGAGGGAAGAGCCGACGTCCTCCTCATTGGCGGCATAGAGGGGGGGGAGGACGAGGCGGAGAAGAAGGCGCAGGCTAGCAGGGACAGGAATAGGGAGCACGCAAGGAATACTAGATTGAGAAAGAAAATCTACCTCGAGAACCTCAAGAAGTCTGTCGAGTCCCTCAATCAGGAGAAGGAGGAGTTCCGCAAGGCGTCTATCGAGGCGGTGGCAGCCAAGGAGAAGGCCAAGTTGACCCAGACCCACGTTCTTGCCCATGCCCTTTCCCTCTGGACCGGCGGCTCAACGGACTCGAACGAGTGGGCAAACTGGGTCGCAGAGGTGAGAATGGAGGAGGAGCGGAGAGCAGCGAGCAGCGAGCAGCGAGCAGCGAGCTTCATAGCACGATGAGCGAAGCGAATCGCAAAAGCTGTCAGGGCAAGACGATATCCATTGCCTTAAGCGACGAGCCAATCGAATCGAATCTAATCGATAAAGCTGTCGTAATGCTTTTATGTGATAAGCTAACCTCCCCCCCCCCCC
>JGI24540J26637_10000856_pt1 | contig 13211 bp, 11 predicted proteins | sample NorSeaMetagenome_FD_26637 | JGI IMG/M metagenome (IMG submission 26637)
GCAGATTGTAAAAATCTTCTATCAGCAGGTATATTACCTGCTGTTTGCTCTGTCCATTCTAGACCAGCAAATGCATCATCAGATGTTCCAGGAAACATAAAGTCACATTCGTCTACTGTAGAACCTTGTCCAGAACCATGACCATCACCTCCATAGGTCATAGGAACATTATCTTTCCAAATACCTCTAAGATAATTATAAAAATGTGTTCCCTCAGAAGGATTACCAATAACTGTAAAATCATTATTATAATAAACAAATTTAGACATGATAATTTGTTCATTTGCTTCATCAATTGTTCCATCTCTATCATTATCAACACCATCATTAGGATCAGCTAATGGACCTTGAAAGAAATCTACTCCAATTGCTGGAGGATTAAATCCATAACCAGCCGCCCCTTCATCNTCAGCATCACCATTATAACAAAAACCTAAACCTAAACCTACATCACATCCTACATAATCATCAAGATAATATCCTAAATCTGGATCTACCCATTGACCAAAATATGTATCATTTAATGGAAGAGTTGATCTATTTATAATTTTATAATTATAAAAAGTCATATCGTTAACTTCATTATCAGCTGTAAACCCAAAAGCTTGAGCATGTATTTCTAATCCCAAAGGATCTGCTTCAGTTTCTCCATGTATATTTCCTTGATCATTAAACACCCACCAAAGAGTTTGATCACCAAATAAACGAGCGTTATCATTGGATCCTGTAACATTATAATCAGGATAATCTCCATCATATGGATTATACAATCCCCCATCTTGACCAGCATCATAAAAGGGTGCTAAATTAAAATCTTGCCCCTGAGCAGGATCACCATGCGCAGGCCAATTCTCAATAACATCAGGCATAACATATGTAGGGTCTAAATAATTTGCAGCATGCTCTTCAACATCAGATCTACTAATCTTAAAATGCTTATCCCATTCATTACATTCTTCCGGTGAAATTGTAGCTGNTGTTGTATTTAAAGGTCCAGTCCAAAAATCACTACCTCCTTGTCTATATGTCATTGCAGCAACTTTTAACTGACCACCTGCATCTACACCTCCAATCCATAATGCTCCTGCAAACATAGAATGTTTATTCCCATCCTTTGGAATCTCATATCTAGCATCATCTAAATTCCACCACATGTCTCCAGCAGCCATGATAGTTGTTCTCACATTATTAACATCTAAATCTGTTTTTGATACAGAAGGTGAGCATCCAGAAGCAATCTTTGTATAAACCACAGTATTACTGTTAGGATTTGGAATATTTTCTTTTGCAAAAGCACTAGCACAAGCAAAGGCTAAAGTGAAAAGCATTATTTTCTTTGTGTGATTAATCATATATACTATATTTTTCATATTACTAATTTCTTCTTATTTAAAATTGGAAACTTAAACCAGCTCTTACCATTCTTGGTAAGCTATAATTATTAGGGTTATTTACNGCTAAAGAATAAAGATACCTAAATGCATCAGGACTATTNTGAGCATCAATAGCATTTTGAGCAGCAGAAGATGTTAAATAACCATCATCACCAGGATTTCCTGTTGCTCTATAAACACTAATTATATTTTTTGCATCTAACAAGTTTTGTATTTGAACATACACATTTACATTAGAACTTTTTTTATCAGACCATTTGATTTCAAATTCTTTATTAATCTTAGCACTAATTCTAAATTGCCAAGGAAGACGAGAACCATTTAAACTTCCCTCTAAAGTAGAACGGTCATTAATTCCATCAGCAGCCTCTTGAGTGATATTAGATTGCTTACTGTAAGGNGTTCCTGAACCTGCTGAAAGAACCATATTGGCTCCTGCATCAGCAAANACATTTTTTCCAAACCAAACCGGACCATCATAATCTTTTCCAGANCCATAATGATAATCAACAGAAGCAGAAAGCGCATGTCGCTGATCATAAGCTAGTGGAATAGTAGATCGTAAATTTGGCTGACCGGTATTAACTAAACTCTGACCAGATGATGCACTCGAGCCTGTTCCATCAGCAAATTGCAAAGTGTAATTAGCAGTCATGCTCACATTATTTGTTCTTCTTAAATCAAAATTAACAGACATACCTTTTACTGTTCCAAAATCAATATTACCATAAGTTAAATACTGTGCAGGGTAAGCGCCTAAAACATTTACAACTTGTATCATATCACGCAATTCTTTATAAAAAGCAGAAATCTTCAAAGCAGAACGTAGTGATAATGTTTTAGCAAAGCCCAGTTCATAATCGACAGTTTTTTCGGATTTTAAATCAGGATTATTTAACAATGCACCTACTCTATCGGACATAAATAAATAATCTACAGGTTCTAATCTATTTGATTGAGGTGGACGTTGAGTTAACACATCATAATGAGCGAAGAATTGAGCTTCGTCAGAAATTGGAAAAGAGAAAGCTATTCTAGGCATAAAAACAGTCTCAGGAGTATAATCTTCAAAAACATTATCTACATCAATTTCTCCTTTTAAAGCACCTTCAGAATTTTGAAGATATGGTTGTATTTGTCCACCTGCTGCTTCAGCAAGTAAGTTTGGATCAGAGATTTGAAGACCTTCAGCATTAAACCATGTTTCATTATCTCTATAACCTACAATAGTTGAAGGATTAGAAACATCATCAACATAAACTACATAATCATCTCCAATAGTAGATGGATGACCACTAGGAGCTAAATCATCCCAAAAATTTCCAGCAGCATTTTGTGCTCCTTTAGTAAAAGCTTGATGCAATAAGTATTTATCAGATAGTACTTTTTGATTTGCATCATACCTGTCAATTCTAAGTCCGATATTAAAAATCAAATCTTCAATAGCAAATTTATCCTGTATGTAACCAGCTGTATAAATAGGGTTAAAAGAAGATATTTCTCTTGTATAATTACCGTTTCATCTTGTTTTTCGAAGAAATCTTTAAGTGTTGGATTACTATTTAATTTATTACCATAAATATCATATCCATAATAATAAGCTAAACTTGACCCGCTATTTAAAAGTTCATCTTGACTAAACATGTCAAGAGAAAATTGATTTGGATCTAAAGCATCAATATCAATAAATTCAGTAGATGTTGCTCTTAATTCTTCTCTTAGTGATCTATCAAACCAAGATTGCTCTTCAGCAACATATAATCTATCATAATTAACAGTATCCTGGTATACACCATTTTCGTCAAAAACAGGATTAGGGTTACTTAAATCTCTTTGTAGAATATGTTTATTAGTTTGTTGTCTCATCAAACCCCACATACCCATTGGTCCAATCCCCCAATATGAATCATCTCTTTGTTCAAATTCAAAACCAAATGAGAATTCATGATCTTTTATATCTGCAGATCCTGATGCTTTAAATGTAGTCTGAGTGTTTTCTTGTTTAGCGGATCCATTATACATAGTTCCATGGTTTCCATATAATGAATAAACAGATGCAGGTAGATTTCCATTTCTTAAACCTTGTCCTTGTAAATCCGCTGCAGTTCTAATAACTCCATCATTTTGAGTACCAACAAATGATGTTAAACCATAATCACTAAACATTTGATAATAAGCGTTAGTGTAATTTGACAAATCCTTATTTGAGTACTCATTTTCAGAAAATGTGTAAAGTGTATCACCCCAACCTTGATGAATTCGACCTGTATAAATAATACCTGTTGCAGAATCTACTGCAGAGCCGCCGCCATAAATACTTTGCTTATAAGTATTAAACTCTCCAACATATCCATATTTAAATAAATCAAACTGATGATCAGCATCTACAAAAGTATATTGATTGTTTGTGTAATCACCTTGAATCGTGAAGAATGCGTTTTTAATAGTTGCTGCACTATTATCTTCATTAGATTCTTCAGAGCCAAATTTTTGAGTTAATTTCCCAAATAATCTATAAGTTGTCTGCGATGATTCTCTATTATTGGCTGAAGAAAACATTGAGCGCCATCCAGAAAAATCTCTACTAGTTCTAGTATATAAAGTACCTCCTAATGAAAGAAACGTATTATTACTAGGCTTAAAATCTATTTTACCAGATATATTAAATCTTTTTTCATTAGCATTTAATTTTGCTTCGACATTCTCAAAATCATCGGAAGTTAAAAAATCAGATGTACTTAAAAAACCAGCCGATGAATTAGGAGCAATCTGAAAAGGCGTGCTTTGTAAATTTTTTAAAACATCATCTTTAACCTTCCATCTTCCAATTGCAGAAGGATCAGTATCATCAACATCTCTAAATTCTCCAGAAATAAAATACCCAAGTATAGAACTTCCTTTGGTACCATCAGAATTTCTTTTTTTAAGAATTGGTCCTGATAAACCAAATCCTACTAAATTATAGTTGTAAGAATCAAATAGTGATGATGATTCGAGCTCTATACCGCCAAAAAACTTATTTGAAGGACCTTTTGTAGTTACAGCAATAATACCTCCTGTAGCATCTCCATATTGAGCAGGAAGACCACCAGTTACAACGGTAATTTGTTCAATACCTGAAGTTGGAACCCCTAGCGCACCTCTAACCTTAATACCATCAACATAATATGCAGTTGCATTTTCTCTGGATCCACGCATATTTACCGCATCTCCCTCATCCTTTTGATAAATACCAGCAGTTGTTGAGGCAACAGAAGCAACACTTCTTGTAGGTAAAGCAACAATTTCTTCAGCAGTTTTAGTCTCTCCAGAAAGATTATCTTGATCTAAAAGAGGTTTCTTATACTCTATAATTCTTATTTCTCCAAGAGCAACTCCTTCTTGCAACTTAACATCTTGAAAGGTTATTTTATTTGCTGATATAATCACTCCAGTAATCTCAATAGTTTGGTAACCAACAAAGGTTGCTTTAACCGAGTAACTTCCAGGTTCTATAGGCTTGATAGTATATTTACCATCAAAATCTGTTGTTGTACCAGCATACTGATCTCCATCCTTTTCAATAATAATATTAGCAAAGGGAATCGGCTCACCACTCATAGCATCATTAATAACCCCCTTGAGTGTTCCGGTTTGTGCAAAAGCAAAAGAAGAAAAACAAACTAGTGCAATAATTGAATAAATTTTTCTCAACATAGTGTAATGTTTCGTTTAAATATAAATTTTTAAAGTCGTAAAGATATTAAAATATATTAAAATATATCCATTTCTTTTTCTTAAAATTGCACTAATGAACTCTAGAATCTATACAATTATTATTATGATTATCTTCATGTCATGTGGAGACAGTAATGACTATATTAAAAATGTATACGTAGACATAGATATTGATCTAAGTTTACCTCAATTTAGCGAATTAAATGCAATTGGAAACAGCGTGTTTATTGAAGGTGGAAATAAAGGGATTATAATATATCATTATGCAAATTATGAGTATAAAATATATGATAGAAATTGTAGTTATGAACCATCCTTAGGATGTTCATATATTGACTCAGTTCAATCAACTATAGCTTTTTGCGGATGCTGTTCTTCAGCTTTTTTATTAGATCAAGATGGAAGCGCTGCTAATAGCCCTGCACTTCTTCCACTAAAGCAATACAACTATGTATTAAACAACAGTTGCTTCGAATATTTAATTAATAACGGTAATATTCTGGCTTATAAGGACCTTCAACTTTAACTCCAATGTAGTCAGCTTGATCTTTACGCAATTCCTCTAACTCAACACCAATTTTAGAAAGATGTAATCTAGCAACTTTTTCATCAAGATGTTTTGGTAACATATATACCTTATTTTCATATTTGTCAGTATTTTGCCAAAGCTCTAATTGAGCTAATACTTGATTAGTGAAGGAATTTGACATCACAAATGAAGGATGCCCAGTTGCACAACCTAAATTAACTAACCTCCCTTCCGCTAATAAAATAATATCTTTATTGTTAACAGTATACATATCAACTTGAGGTTTAATAGTGTTTTTAGTGTGCCCCCAATTATCGTTTAACCAAGCAACATCAATTTCATTATCAAAATGACCGATATTACATACTATTACTTTATCCTTCATAGCTTCAAAATGATGACCTTGAATAATGTCTTTATTTCCTGTAGTTGTAACAACTATATCTACATCACCAACAACATTCTCCATTTTTTTAACGGCAAAACCATCCATTGCAGCTTGAAGTGCACAAATAGGATCAATTTCAGTAACAATTACTCGAGCTCCTGCCCCTCTTAAAGATGCAGCTGAACCTTTACCTACATCACCATAACCAGCAACAACAGCTACCTTTCCAGCCATCATAATATCAGTAGCTCTTCTAATTGCATCTACTAAAGATTCTTTACAGCCATATTTATTATCAAACTTAGATTTTGTTACTGAGTCATTAATATTAATAGCAGGGAGTGTTAATGTTCCATTCTCCATTCTTTCATAAAGTCTATGAACTCCAGTTGTAGTTTCTTCTGACAAGCCTTTTATATCATCACAAAATTGAGGAAATCTATCTAAAACCATGTTAGTAAGATCACCACCATCATCGAGAATCATGTTTAAAGGTTTTTTATCTCCAAATGCATTTAATGTTTGTTCTATACACCACTCAAACTCTTCTTCATTCATGCCTTTCCATGCAAATACTGGAACGCCAGTTGCAGCAATGGCCGCAGCAGCTTGGTCTTGTGTTGAAAATATATTACATGAAGACCAGCTAACTTCAGCTCCTAAATGAACTAATGTTTCAATTAGCACAGCAGTTTGAATTGTCATATGTAAACAGCCTGCAATGCGTGCTCCAGACAAAGGTTTAGAGTCTCCAAACTCTTCTCTAATTGACATTAATCCAGGCATCTCTGCTTCAGCTAAAACAATCTCTTTTCTTCCCCATTCAGCTAAACCTATATCTTTTACTTTATAATTCATTACAATGACCTTTTTAATTTTAGCTTGCAAATATACTAATATTATTACATTTGTTTAATGGCTTTAATAAGTTTAAAAAAGGAAGCAAACACTACAATTGCTGTTTGGGAAACAACTGAATCTCTAGATGATTTTAAAAATAATATTAACTATAAAGATATTCAGAATTTTAAAAGTAAAAAAAGACAATTACAATTTCTGTGCACAAGATTACTACTTAAAGAAATTAACAAAGATTTAAGCATTAATTATAATAGATTTGGTGCACCTGAAATTAGTAATGGACAATTTATCTCAATATCACATACAGATACATTAATTGCAATTGTTATTAGTGATAAAAAAGCAGGTATTGATATAGAAAAAATATCAAATAAAGCTTTAAAGGTAAAGTCCAAATTCCTCACCTTAAATGACAAAATACAATACAATGAAGATGAAACAATTCTTTCCTGGTGTGCTAAAGAAACAATATTTAAATGGTATCAAAAGGGTAATATCAACTTTAAAGATGATATTATAATTCAATCAATAAAACACTATCCAATTAATAATATTCACATAAAATTTAAGCAAAATCTATTTATTTTAAAATTTCTAAAAATAAATAATCACTTTTTAGTGTATGTTTGCAAATAGAATGATCACAAATGAGTATCTACAATAACATATTAAAAAGTAAAAAAGAAGGCAAAAAAATATTTGCGATTTTAATTGATCCTGACAAGCAAACAAATGAGGAGCTTCTTGAAACNGTTAACATTGCTAATAATTCAAATGTAGATTATTTTTTTGTTGGTGGAAGCCTATTGATAAATAACTCTTTGGAGCAAAGCATATTAACAATTAAGTCAAACAGCTCTATTCCGGTAGTTCTATTTCCTGGCAACGCTATGCAGGTTAGCGAAAATGCTGATGCAATATTGTTTTTATCATTAATATCTGGTAGAAACCCAGAAATGCTAATTGGACAGCAGGTAATCACAGCTCCGCTATTAAAACAAACTGATCTTGAGGTTTTATCTACAGGATACATGCTGATTGACAGTGGGAAACCAACAACNGTATCTTATATGAGTAATACGACGCCTATCCCATATGAAAAAAACTATGTAGCCGCCTGTACAGCAATGGCTGGGGAAATGTTGGGGTTAAAATTAATCTTTATGGATGGAGGTAGTGGTGCAAAAACACCTATCTCATCTCAAATGATTAAGTCAGTGAGTGATAATGTTGATGTTCCTTTAATTATTGGTGGAGGAATTTGTTCAGCCGCCAAAGCTCTTGAAAACTGTCAATCTGGAGCTGACATAATAGTAGTTGGTAATGCTATTGAAAAAGAAAATGGCTTGATTAAGGAAATATCAGAAGCTATTCATTCTATATAAAGGTGCAGTGCTCTGTGGAAATATCCATGTATCCTCTTCATGAAAATTACAAACCATTAATTATTGATTTTATAAAGAGGNTAAGATTATATTCTCAAATTAAAATCACAACTAATGGTATTAGTACCCAATTATTTGGAAGCTACGATCAAATAATGAGCATACTAAATACCGAAATGGGCTTTGCATTTAAAGACAATAAACTAATAGTCTTTAATTTAAAAATAGTCAACTCAGATTTAAAAGAAATTCCTAATTTCTAAAATAAATGCTAGATATTTTTCAAACATTATATTCCTTAGAAATTAATTTAAGCCTTAATGAAACGTTAGCTGTTTTTTTTAGTGTAGTTTATGTTGTATTGGCTGCTAAAGAAAGTATTTGGTGCTGGGCAGCTGCGTTAATTAGTGTGAGTATATATATTTACATATGCTTTCAAGCTCAACTATATGCCGAAACAGGACTACAAGCTTTTTATTTTATAATGGCTATATATGGATATTTTTCATGGAGCAAGAATAATAGCTTATTAAGAATTAATGAATTAGCTATTAGACATCACATTTTAATAATGATTTTAGGATCGCTTCTAACATTCCTTCTTGGATTTTACCTTTCAGCATATACAGATGCACAACTTCCTATTGTAGATTCATTCACTACAGTTTTTAGTATTATAGCTACATATATGGTAGTAAAAAAAATACTTTCCAATTGGCTGTATTTTATTATAATAGATGCTATTTCAATTTACTTATATTTTAGCAGGGATCTTCATTTGACTGCACTGCTCTTTATTGTTTATACTATAATTGCTATAATAGGATACTGGAAATGGAGTCAATTGATTACTGATAATGAATAAAATTATTATCACAGGCCCTGAATCAAGTGGAAAAACTACTTTAAGTAATGCTCTAAAAAAATATTTTAATACATTTTTAGTAACTGAATACTCTAGAGAATATATTGATCAATTAAATTCAAAATACAATTATGAGGATTTATTAAAAATTGCTAAACAGCAATTAAAAAACGAGGATAACACCCAATTAACAACGCCTATTATTTGTGATACTGATTTAATAACAATAAAAATTTGGTCAGAATACAAATACTCTAAATGTGAATCATGGATATTACAACATATTAAAAAGCAACAAAACGAAAGTCGCTTTTATCTACTCTGTAAACCAGACATAAAATGGAAGTATGATCCGCAAAGAGAAAATCAATTTGACAGAAAAGTAGTGTTTGACATATATAAAAAGGAATTAGAGGCTTTGAATCATCAATACTTTGTAATAGATAATGGAGATAGACTAAAAAAAGCTATAAATGCAATAAAAAAAATTATTTAATTCTACTCAAATAAATACATTTATTATTTTAGCGGAATCTTTAAAGGGGGTGCCTTAAATATACAGGCTGAGATCATACCCATTGAACCTGGCTAGGTAATTCTAGTAAGGAAAATGAGTTAGTAAAAATAACTATACTATACCCTTTTAGTATAAAAGATAAAATCTTAAAGATGATAAAAAAACTAAATATAATATTAATATTAATATTTGCCCCTACTATAATTTATGGTCAACAAGCAGATTCGATTCAACTAAAAAGAACTCTTGAAGAAGTAAGCATAAACGCAATAAAAGCAAATGAGAAAACTCCAATTGCATTTACAAACTTATCTAAAGCTGAAATTGAAAAATCTAATTTCGGGCAAGACCTCCCCTTTTTAATCTCTTTAACTCCTTCAGTTGTGACTTCTTCAGATGCCGGTGCTGGAGTTGGATACACGGGACTAAGAATTAGAGGTGCAGATCCGTCAAGAATAAATGTAACAATTAACGGCATCCCTTTAAATGATTCCGAAAGTCAAGGAGTTTGGTGGGTTAATATGCCTGATTTCGCCTCCTCATTAGATAATATTCAAATCCAAAGAGGAGTTGGAACTTCTACAAATGGAGCTGGTGCATTTGGAGCAAGTATTAATTTAAAAACTTTAGGATTAAATAATAAAGCATATACAATCACAAATAATAGCTTAGGTTCATATAATACAATGAAAAATAATATTGAATTTGGATCTGGTCTTATTAGTGATAAATTTACTTTTGACGCTAGATTATCACAAATCTCATCTGATGGCTATATAGATAGAGCTTCTTCAGAACTCAAATCGCTTTATATTCAAGGAACTTACTATTCAAAAAAATCAGTACTAAAAGCAATTATATTTTCTGGGCATGAAAGAACATATCAGGCATGGAATGGGGTTCCATTAAAATATTTAGATACTAACAGAACATTTAATAGCTACACATATGAAAATGAAGTAGATAATTATAACCAAACTCATTACCAACTTCATTATAATAAACAAATAAATAACAGTACATATATGAATATTGCAGGTCACTTTACACACGGAGAAGGGTATTATGAACAAGAAAAATTAGGAGAAAATTTTGCAGATTATAATCTATCAAATATAGTTATAGGTTTCGACACTATCACATCAACTGATTTAATAAGAAGAAAATGGTTAAATAATGATTTTGGAGGCCTAACTTATTCCCTAAATCATACTAAAGAAAATCTAAACTTCACAATAGGGGGTGCTTATAATGAATACAGCGGTCAGCATTATGGAAATATCATATGGTCTGAATACTCAAGTAACGGAAATTACAACCATCAATATTATAAAGATATTGCAACTAAATATGACAACAATATGTTCATTAAAACTAACTACCAAGCATCAAGCGCAACTTCAGTTTTTATTGATTTACAATTAAGGAATATTGAATATGAATTTAATGGAAGTGATATTAACGGTAATATGGGAGAGCAATCAATAGATTTAGAGTTTTTTAATCCAAAATTTGGCTTAACTCATAAGATTAATGATAAACAATTATTTTATGGGTCTTATGCAGTAGCTAACAAAGAACCAAATAGAAGTGATTATGTTGAGAGCAGCCCAAACTCTAGGCCATTGTATGAAACACTATATGATACTGAAATTGGATTTAAATACAAGTCTAAAAAACTGATGTTTAATACAAATATATACCTAATGGAATATGATAATCAATTGATTAAAACAGGTGAAATAAATGATGTTGGTTATGCTACCAGTAAAAATGTTAAGAAATCTTACAGAAGAGGAATAGAAATTGAAGGAAGCTACTTATTAACACAAAAACTAAAATGGTCAGCAAACCTAACATTAAGTAAAAATAAGCTTGATACTATCACACAATTTATTGACAATTGGGATACAGGTATTCAAGAAGCTGTAACGCATGAAAATACAGATCTTGCGTTTTCTCCTAATATAATTTGGTCCTCACAATTATCATATGCAATTAATAATAATACTTCAATGAATTTTGTATCTAAATATGTTGGAAAACAGTATATTGACAATACGTCTTCTAATGACAGACAACTTGATGACTATTTAATAAGCAACCTACAAATAGATTATAAATTAAAGAGTACAATTTTTAATACAGCAAAAATAAGTATACTAATAAATAATATTTTTGATAATGAATATGTAAGTAATGCATGGTTATATAGATTTATTTCAGAAGGTTTTGACCCTAGAGATAGTGATCACTACGTTACTAAGGATTCCGATTCTAGATATAATATGGCAGGATACTTTCCACAAGCAACCAGAAACTATCTAGTTGGATTAACATTAGGATTTTAGAGCTTAATCCTCAGCTCCATTTTAATGGGGCTGAGTTTTTTTCTTACTTTTGTAAATAATAAAATAATATATCAACATACATGGAGTACAATACAGAAAGAAATCATTTAATTATTCCAGAATACGGCAGGCACGTACAAAAGATGGTTGAACACGCAACGCAGATAGCTGATAAAGCTGAAAGAAATAAATGTGTTAACGCTATAATAAATTTTATGGGACAAATGAATCCTCATCTAAGAGATGTGAAAGAATTTACACATAAACTATGGGACCATCTATTTATAATGTCTAAGTTTGANATAGATGCAGAATCTCCNTATCCTATTCCTGANATTGAAAAACTTCAGGAAAAACCTGCAAAAATGCCTTATCCTAAAAATAAAATTCGATTCCCATTCTATGGAGCAGCATTAGAAAATATGATTCGATTTGCAGTAGCTATGGATGAAGGTCGTCAAAAAGAAATTATGACAGGTATGATTGCAAATCACATGAAGAAATCTTACCTTTTGTTTAATAAACATTCTGTAAGTAATGATACTATTAAACTTCATTTAGATCAACTTTCAGAAAATAAACTAAAGCTTGCTGAAGATTTTGAGTTTATTAGATCTGACACTGTAGTAACTAAGACAGCTCCTAAAGTATACAAAAAGAAATTTAAGAAAAGACGTTAAATGACTACATTTAAAGTTAAAGGGGGTTATAAATTAAGTGGAGACATCCATCCACAAGGAGCAAAAAATGAAGCTCTTCAAGTATTATGCGCAGTATTATTAACCTCAGAAGAGGTAATAATGGAGAATATCCCTGATATTCGAGACGTAAATATCTTAATTAATCTTTTAAAAGATTTAAATGTTAAGATAGAAAAAAAATCAGCCTCAACGTATAGTTTTAAATCTGACAGTGTTAATGTAGACTATCTTTCGAGCGAAGACTATAAAGAAAAAAGTAGCTCAATAAGAGGTTCAATAATGATGATTGGACCGCTACTTGCAAGATTTGGAAAAGGTTTTATTCCAAGACCAGGAGGAGATAAAATAGGTAGAAGAAGATTAGATACTCATTTTAATGGATTTGAAAAACTTGGAGCAAAATTTGATTACGATAGTAAAGAAGAGTTTTATAAAGTAACTGCCAAAGAATTAAAAGGCACCTATATGCTTTTAGAAGAGGCTTCTGTTACTGGAACAGCTAA
>JGI24540J26637_10000859_pt1 | contig 13195 bp, 11 predicted proteins | sample NorSeaMetagenome_FD_26637 | JGI IMG/M metagenome (IMG submission 26637)
CTGCACCCAACAGCGTCTTCATGATCTTGCTGGGCAAAAACTTTGTCGCCAACCTTGACGCGGCAAACATCCTGCCCGATCTCGTTTTCGGTGCCGAACGTTCAAACGTTTGCTTCAGCACGTCTTTACATATCGGTGGGCAGCGCGCCTGAGACCTTCATTTGTCTCAGAATAAAAGTGGTTGCCGTAGTTTTTACGATCTTCAGCCTAAGAAGGCTCTGCATGATGAACTGCTCTAGGCTTTCGGGGTCTGTGGCCGCAACTTTTAAGATGTAATCGAAGTCGCCTGTGATGGATGAACATTCCAGCACTTGTTCACTGGTATCAATGAACGTCTGAAATTTATCAATCGAGGTGGGGTCGTAATCAACAAGGGAAATCTGAATGTGGGCAAGGGCACGCAGGCCTAGCTTTTTACCATCCACGATTGCAGCGTAACGGGTGATATAGCCGTCGTCCTCGAGACGCTTAACACGCCTCCAGCAGGGGGACGCAGACAGGCCTACCGCATCGGAGAGCATTTGCGTGCTGGCACGCCCATCGCGCTGAAGTTCTTTCAGGATTAATTTCTCGTATCGATCAAGCAAAATTTCACCTATATTTTGAGCTAAAAGACAGTAATTCACCAGTAATTCACCTACTATAGCGAAATATGGATTAAAATAAAAGATTAATTCTTTATATTCGACATTATCATCCTCAAAATTTAGGAGAATGCAGTGAAGAAAAGGTCATCCCAATGAGCTCTCAAACCCATGTCTACCAATCCATTGCACGCGCCACCAAAGACCATGGCACGACGAAAATGTTCGGTCTGATGGGAGATGCGAACCTGTTCATGGTCGACAGCTTTGTGCGCGAATGTAACGGAAGTTTTATTCCTGCAGCTCACGAAGGAAGCACGATTTTGATGGCGGCAGCATATGCACATGTTTCTGGAAAAACCGGCGTTGCAACGATCACGCATGGACCAGCTCTAGCCAATTGTGTGACCGCCCTGACCGAGGCCACCAGAGGGCATACGCCAATGGTCATTCTGGCCGGTGATACACCGGTAGATAACCCGCGCCACTTGCAAAGCATCGATCAGCGTGAACTTGTGAAGGTGACAGGCGCGGGGTTCATTCAGCTTCGCGCACCCGCAACTGTGACAGAAGATTTGGCGCAGGCCTTCTACCGTGCGCGAGTTGAACGCCGTCCGGTTGTGCTGAATATGCCTGCAGATTTCATGTGGCAGGAAACGGACTACGCCATAAAAATTCTTGATGTCTTTACAAAACCTGGTGGAGTCGCAGAAGGAGACACCCTTGATAATGCGATTGGTATGATCGCCTCTGCGCGACGTCCATTGATTTTGGCGGGCGGTGGCGCAATTCACGCCCGTGATGCATTGATCCGTTTGGCGGATCGGCTAGAAGCACCCCTTGCGACCACATTGCGCGCCAAAGGTTTGTTCAATAACCACCCGTATAACATCGATATTTTTGGCACGCTTTCCACGCCAGCGGCCTATGATTTGATCGCTCAATCTGATTGCATCATTTGCTTTGGCACTGCGCTGCATGATTTCACGACAGATCGTGGCAAGCTGATGAAAGACAAACGGATCATTCAAATAGACGTTGAACCGACCGCCATTGGTGGTGGCTTGCATCCTGACATGGCCCTCGTCGCGGACGCCTACCTGACTGCAAAGACCATATTATATTGGTTGGATGAGGCTGAAGTTCCGGCAAGTGGGTTCACCCGCGAGCTGGATACGGCAACACTTACGGCGCATACGTCTGGATCAGACAAGGCTTCAGAAGACTTCGTAAACTATGTGGATGCGCTGACACGGCTAGAAGATGCTTTGCCTAAAGACCGCGTGTTGGTCAGCGATGGTGGGCGTTTCATGACCGAGGTGTGGTGCCGCATTTCCGTCCCCAATCCACGCAGTTTCGTGGGCACTGTAAATTTTGGCTCAATCGGGTTGGGGTTGCAAACTGCTGTGGGTGCTGCCGTTGCCGCACCAGATCAACCCGTGGTGTTGTTTAGCGGAGATGGCGGTTTTATGATGGGTGGGATTAACGAATTTAACACCGCTGTGCGCCTCGGCCTTGATCTAATTGTGATCATCGCAAACGACTCTGCCTATGGGGCCGAACACATCCAGTTTGTCGACCGCAAGATGGACCCAAGCTTGACAGAATTCGCCTGGCCATCCTTTGCCGAAATCGCCAAGTCTCTTGGGGGTGAGGGGTATGAGGTACGTTCAAACGAGCAGCTTGATGAGGCGTTGAAGGCCCTTGAAAATCGCACTGGTCCATTCTTGATCGAGCTTCGCCTAGACCCTGCTGACGTCCCTGCAATGCGCATCTGATAACATCTTCTCCTGACAGGGCTCTGTCGGGGGGACACTGTCAGAAGAAATGTGCTTGTTGGGAGCTTCGAGACTGGTTAGAATTAGTTTGACATCACCCTTTAAAGCAGACTTTGACACACCTCAGCGAATTGGTGCTTTTTCCGCATAGAAGACCTAGGACACTGACTCCGTGAACGTCCAGTTTTGGGAGCAAGCCACAAATTGTCACCCTGATTTGACCTATAATTCAGGATCGCTTTCGGGACCGCTTTTATATTTTAGAACCAAAATAAGTAACTGTAATTAAATAGAATTATCAAAAGTTCGACGTTCTCTTCTGGGCGTCACAAATCACAACTAAATTATTGTAATAATTATATAAAAATTGGTTTGGTGCCTGCAAAACCTAGCTGCAGGACCACTTTGTCAATCTGTGACGAGATGGGGAGTGTTTTGTCATTCGACGAGGTTGCAAAGTCGCCTGGCCTGTCTCAAGTAGTTATGTCTGACAGAGCCCTCCCAAACCCGGTGATATCTCACCGCTCAGCCCGCTGCGACCATTCCCACCACTTCACTTTAGCCCAAATTCCCATGGATAAAATTGGTTGGGGCGGCAACTGTTCTGGATTACCCATCGCTTTAATGTCCTCTAGTAATTGGCTGCCAATCCCGTTAAGCGCATCTGCTGCTAGCATTCCAGACATAGTTCCTTTGGTCATTCCCACGCCATTTTGGATCATCGCAGACCAGACATTTTCTCGCACTTTTCCAAATCCTGGTGCAAAATTTGATGCCAATCCAAGTTGACCTGTCCACGTATCCATAATCGGATCTCCCTGTATCATTGGAAACCGGTCCCGAATTTGCTGAAGTTGCAAGTCACGTGATCGCCTGTACTCGCCGGAGCTTACAACATCGGTTTGCCGTTTTCCCCAAAAACTGCGCATAACTATCCGCTTGTCCATTGTATAGCGCATCGTCGGCCCACCAAAGGCCATTGCNGGCACCAATCCCCAATCCTGCGGATTGCCCAATGCTGCCTGTTCGTCGTCCGTTAAAGCGCGNGTCATCGAGGCAAAAGCTTGAATTGTAAAAATTTTGCGTTTCAGATGGTCCAAGAAGGGAGCAAACCCATTCACCGCGAGAATGCATCGGTCTGCTGTAATTTTTCCACCCTTTGTTGTCGCAATCACTTTTGAACCATAATCAATTTCTAAAACTGGTGTATTTTCATAGAATGAAACATTTTTAGGAAGGCTTTCGCCTAATCCGCGCACCAGAGCTGCTGGCTGCATGAGAACGGTGCCAGGAGTGTGGATGGCTCGCCGATAGTATTTCATCCCAGTGCGCGCCAGAACTGCATCGCCGTCCATGTCAGTATAGGTTTCTCCTAGTAAATCGAGACCTTTTATAAAAGTGTCCAAGACTTTTTCACCTGATTGGGATCGGGCACCCATCAATTGGCCTTGACGGCTCCATTGGCATTCGATGTTATTTATCGTGACCATTTCATCAAGGTGTTGCCGGGCAGCTCTGGCCAAACGCAAGGACCGTTTCAATGTATCCAGATCATCTAGATCTGCGCCAACATTATGCGGTAAGTCAATAACAAAGCCAGAGTTGCGCGCTGATGCGCCATCACCTAAACTTCCCGCTTCAACAAGAGCAACTATCCTGTTGGGGTGTATTTTGGCAGCTCTACGAGCAGCAGCCAATCCTGCGGCTCCCGCGCCAATCACCAACATATCGACCCGAATGTCGGTAGTGAGAGGCGGCGAAGACTGCCTCTGTTTTAATATATTGGTCCAACCATTAGTCAGATCATGGTGTGGTAGGCGATCAATTTTCATGCTCAGCCCAATTTGCCGGATGGATTGCATATACAATCAATGCATTTTCAGCTTCGTATTCCAAACTCGTTCCTTTGGGCAGCCAAATTGAATCAAATTGGCCTGCGGTTAAAGAAGTGCCATTCGTATGTACCGTAAGCTCACCTTCTAGCACGATGAGGATTTCGTCATATTTTATCGTCCAATGGAACCGCGCATTGGTTAGGCGGCCATATCCTGAGGCAAGTTCCGACATATCTTCAGTGCCACAGACCTGAGCTGCTGCCGCTTGGTCGCCGTATTCAAATCTTGGTTTGAATTGCAAATTTGCAAATCGATGCACCCTTGGCTGAGACTGTGTCATCAGAGTTCTCCTTAATTGATTAAGACACAAACATACACTATTGATTGTTAACAAACAACAGTGTATGTTTGTCACATGACTACTTTCGAAATCCACACAGAAACCCCTACAGTCTCACAGCTAGGCAGAGCCGACTGGTTGCGAGTGGCACTTTTGTGCTTGATCAAAGACGGCATTGCTTCGGTTCAGATCACACGCCTTGCAACATCTCTTGGCGCAAGCAGAGGCAGCTTTTACTGGCATTTCAAATCACGTCAGGAATTGCTGGATGGCTTAATGAACGAATGGTCCGCCGTGAACGGCCAGCGCATCACACAGGTTCTGGATAGTGCAGACAGTCTGGATCGTGGCGTGCTGTCCTTCTTTGCCGTTTGGACCAATCCAGACAATTTTAACTCACCATTGGAACAAGCAGTGCGAGACTGGGCACGCCTCGACAGGCGCGTACTCAAGGTGGTGAGGAGTGAGGACACCAACAGGATCTCTGTCATCGCTGCACTGTTCAAACGGTTCGACTATGTACCACAAGAGGCTACCGTGCGAGCGCGCATTCTGTATTTTGCGCAAGTGGGATATTTTGCGATGAACCCAGAAGAGGCCATAGAAGAACGAATGTCGATGATTGATGATTATTTTTTTGCCTTTACGGGCAAGGTTCTCGACGCAGAGGTTGGATCATCGTTTCGGCACGATTGGATCGCCTTCAGTAAACCTACTACCACGAAAGAGAATTAAGATGCTTCGGGAAAACAAACCGCGTAGATCAGGCGGACGTCGTCGGGCGCATTCAGATGCAGGAAAACCTGTGCGCGCAACAGATTATGTGAATCTTCGCCACCCGTTTCAGCCACAAGTCGTTTTTTCTGACGACGAGATAGCAAACATCCACGAAACTGCCTTGCGGATAATCGAGGAACTGGGCATCAAGATTTTGCTCCCCGAGGCCCGTAGCATCTTCAAGAAGGCTGGCGCCCGCGTTGAGAATGAAATGGTGTTCGTTGGCCGCGACATTGTTACCGCTGCTTTGCAAACCGCGCCTGCGTCCATTCGCTTGCGAGCCGCGAATCCCAAGCGCGCGCTAACATACGAGAACGGCGCGATGTTGTTCATGGCGGGTGCGGGTTGCCCGAATGCGACCGACCTCAATCGGGGTCGCAGGCCGGGTGATCTGGAAGCCTATGTCGAGACATTGAAGTTGGCGCAGACCTATGACGTGATCCACATGCTTGGCCCCTGTGTTGAACCTCAAGACGTCCCAATACAATTTCGTCATTACGAGATGATGCGTGCACAGCTGACCCATTGCGACAAACCGATGTTTGTCTACTCCCGAGGATCGGAGCAGGTGCACGACAGTTTCGAGATGATCCGCTTGGCACTGAACCTTTCAGACGATGATTTTACGGATGGGATTTGGGGCACGACGGTTATCAACTCGAACTCGCCGCGCATGTTAGATATTCCAATGGCCCAAGGGTTGATCGACTTTGCCCGTGCAGGCCAGATGACCATCATCACACCGTTCTGCTTGGCGGGAGCAATGGCCCCGATCACCGTGGCCGGAGCGCTAACCTTGCAACACGCCGAAGCGCTTACAGGCATCACATTGGCCCAACTGACTCGCGCAGGTGCACCAATCAGCTACGGCGGGTTCAGCTCGAACGTGGATATGAAATCAGGTTCTCCGGCGTTTGGAACGCCTGAGCATGTAAAAATGCAGATCGGCGCAGGTCAATTGGCACGCCACATCGGCTTGCCGTGGCGCTCAGCGACGGGGGCTGCATCAAACGCTGCTGACATGCAGGCCGCAAACGAAACTAACATGGCGATTTGGGGTGGGGCAATGGCCAATGCCACGCTGACGGTCCACGCAGCGGGCTGGTTAGAGGGAGGATTGAGTTTCGGTTATGAGAAATTCATCAACGATGTCGAGGCCCTACAAACAATGGCTGAACTGTGTGTGAAACCCGTAGGCAATGATGCTGAGATCGGGTTTGATGCCTTGGCCGAGGTTGATCCGGGCGGGCATTTCTTTGCCACGCAGCACACGATGGATCGCTATCAGTCGGCGTTTTACGCACCTCTTGTCTCGGACCTGATGAATTTTGGCGCGTGGACGGAAGCTGGTGCTAAGACGTCTACGCAGCGGGCGACCGACATCTGGTCTCAGAACCTTGCCGAATTCAAAGACCCTGAACATGGTGCTTCGGCTGCCAGCAACATCGAGGCGTTTATCGAAAACCGTAGACAAAAGGGCGGAGCCTTCCCGCAGGAATAATTGGATGCGCCTGATACTTGTTGACACCTTATCGACGATCTTTTTCTTCACCATTCTGGCCGCAGTAACTGAACTTTATGTTGCGGAAATGGAACCTGCAGTAGTCTTGAAGACCCGGCTTGTGATGATCCTGATGATGACCTTCACGGGGCGGCCGTACGGTGCGTGGCGCGATTGGTTTAACAAATAGACGTCTATACCTTACCTCGTTTGTCTGACTACACCCTTTGATCATTCAAATGCCAAAATGGATAGAAAATAAATTAGGTTTGCACCATCTATATTTATCTGACCATAAGGGATCATATATTCGTTTAACATTTTCTAACCCAATCAAAGTGTGAATNCACAAAGTATNAATTTAAAATGCATTTTATAAAAAAATTCAATTTTATCAGACTCTCCGTAATAAAAGACACGTTTCAGAATTTGAGACACCAGATAGTTCACGAATACGGGCCAGAACACTATCAAACTCAAACAGCGTGGTTGTTTCAAGGTTTACAACTAAATCCCAAACCCCACAGGTACGATGCAAAGAGGTGATTTCAGGCATACGTTGTAATGACTTCTGAACTGAGTTTGCAGTATTACCTCGAACCTCAATCATCATAACGGCACGTACTAACTCATCTGTCTCGGGGGCATTAAGTTCTACGGTGAAGCGTTTGATTGCACGACTGTCGATCATTCGTGTCAAGCGGCTTTGCACAGTGCCACGAGCAAAGCCCAGTACGCCAGCCAGTGTGGTGACTGAAGCTCGTCCATCGATTTTTAATCGGGCAATTATTTTACGATCTACTTCATCTATTTTCAACATTATGTAAAAATTCCTATTCTTTTTACGCAATTCTTATACTTTTAATACAATATTTAGGCTAATTGTATAGCATATAATATGATATCTTTTTTCCAAAATCTGAGAATGAAATATTTTTATGCAAGATTACTGTACAATTTTAGGACTTCCCCTGCAGGCTGGAACTGGGCGTGGTGGTTGCTTGATGGGTCCTGACGCGTTTCGTACTGCTGGTTTGGCTGAGGTCATTACAGATCAAGGATTTAAATTGATAGATTTGGGAAATCTATCTTTTCCAACTCATATTCCTAACATTTCTGGACCAGCACATTTGAAAAAGTTACCTGAAATTGTGGCCTGGACTTTGGATATTCAGAGGCAAGCCTCAAAACTTGTGACGGAGAATAATTTTCCCATTTTTATTGGTGGAGACCACTCAATGGCAGCTGGCACTCTCACAGGTGTGGCTCAGGCTGCAGTAGCAATGAACAGGCCCCAATTTGTTCTTTGGTTGGATGCCCATCCCGATATGAATACACTAACTAGCACCTTAAGTGGTCATCTTCATGGCACTCCGATGGCGTATGCTCTTGGGATGCCAACGTTTGAGAATATTTTCCCCACCGTGCCGATGCCGTTAAATCCAGCTAATGTTTGTATGATTGGTTTAAGGTCGGTTGATGATGCAGAGCGCCAGTTTATCAGAGATTTGGGTATGGATGTTTACGACATGCGACGGATAGACGAGGTTGGTGTTGTTAAACCTNTGTCTGATTTTCTGGAACGTGTTGCTACTGAAAGTGGACTTTTACATGTTAGCTTTGANGTAGATTTTTTAGATCCAGAAATTGCACCTGGAGTTGGCACCACTGTGCCCGGTGGAGCGAGCTTCAGAGAGGCGCATTTAATCATGGAGATGTTGCACGACAGTGGCCTCGTGAATTCTCTTGATTTGACAGAACTTAACCCATTCCTAGACATACGTGGGAAAACAGCAACTTTAATGTGTGATTTAACTGCCTCTCTTTTAGGGCGTAAAGTTTTAGATCGNCGTACAAGAGGACTATGAGATGATCAATTTACAACCTTCTTNCTTAGCCATGGTGCCATTTGTTTCTGTTCAAGATATGATGCGTATTGTTAATTTAATTGGCGCTAGTGAAATGATTGCAGAAATTTGTAACTATATCGAAGCAGATTTCAAGCGTTGGCCTTTGTTTGATAAAGCACCCAGAGTGGCAGCACATTCAGCCGAAGGTGTGATTGAACTGATGCCAACGTCGGATGGTGAGTATTATGGTTTTAAATATGTAAATGGTCACCCTGCAAATATGGCTAGAGGTTTTCAAACTGTAACTGCATTTGGTGTGCTAGCAAAAGTTGTGAATGGGTATCCAGTATTATTCTCTGAAATGACAATTCTTACCGCGTTGCGTACTGCGGCCACCAGCGCCTTGGCAGCAAAATATTTAGCTCCAAAAGGTGCAAGCACTATGGGGATGATTGGTAATGGTGCCCAATGTGAATTCCAGGCATTGGCATTTAAGGAAATCGTTGGAATTGAATCTGTGCGTCTTTATGACATAGATCCAAGAGCCACAAAAAAGGCAGCAAAAAATTTAGAAAATTCGGGTTTATCAGTGAAGGTTTGCACAAGCGCTGAAGACGCAGTGAAAGGCGTGGACATTATAACGACTTGTACAGCTGATAAACAAAATGCAACCGTTTTATCAGATAATATGGTTGGAGCTGGCGTACACATAAACGCTATCGGAGGTGATTGTCCTGGTAAAACTGAGTTACATCGCGATATTTTACTTCGCTCAGATATTTTTGTTGAATATTCGCCACAAACTCGTGTGGAAGGTGAAATTCAAGTGCTTGAGAACGATCATAATATTACAGAACTTTGGCAGGTTATTATGGGAAGAAGTGATGGCCGCCATTCAACACACCAAATAACGTTGTTTGATAGTGTAGGTTTTGCCACTGAAGATTTTTCTGCACTACGTTACATACATGATCAGCTTGAAAAATCAGGTTTTTATCGCAATCTTGATCTATTGGCTGATCCAGATGACCCGCGTGACCTGTTTGGTATGGTTGAGCGAGCAAAAGGAACAATTTGATGGACACTATTCGTGTCAAGATGCGTGGGGCGTGTTATTTACCAGATAGTGACGTTTTAAAAAACTTTGAACTACTAATACCAACAAAATCAGAGAGAGTTAGGATAGTTAATCAAGCAACTTCCATGGTTGAGCGGTTACGAACTAATGCAAGTCCGTCAATGATGGAGCTGTTCTTAGGAGAATACGGCCTTTCGTCGAACGAGGGCGTAGCTTTGATGTGTTTGGCAGAAGCACTTTTGCGTGTTCCAGATGCGGCAACAATGGACGCACTTATTGAAGATAAAATTGTTCCATCGGAGTGGGGAAAGCATTTGGGTGAAAGCCATTCAGCTTTGGTTAATGCATCAACTTGGGCTTTGTTTGTAACCGGTCACGTGTTGAATGATGCAGGACTGGGTATTGCAGGAATTTTGCGTGGTACAATTAAGCGACTTGGTGAGCCCGTAATTCGTCAAGCAGTTGCAAGTATGATGCGCAAGATGGGACAAGAGTTCGTGTTAGGTCAAACTATCCAAAAAGCAATTGAGCGGTCACAAACCTTTGAAGCAGAAGGTTATAGTTTCAGCTATGACATGTTGGGTGAAGCTGCGATGACCGAAGATGATGCTAACAACTATTTTATGTCCTATGCAGATGCGATTACACAAATTTCTAACGCTGCTTCTAGTGACAGTATTCAGCAAAACCCTGGCATCTCGATTAAATTATCAGCACTTCATCCTAGGTATGATTTATTACACCGCGATCAAGTGATGCAAGATTTGGTATCACGAGCGCATTCTTTAGCTTTGCTCGCAAAATCTGCTGGAATTGGACTCAATATAGATGCTGAAGAGGTGGCAAGACTGGACCTTTCTCTAGATGTAATTGAAGCAGTCTTGTCTGAGCCAAGCTTAAGTGGTTGGGATGGTTTTGGGGTGGTTGTTCAGGCCTATGGCAAGCGAGCCGTCTACGTAATTGATTGGTTATATCGTTTGGCTACTCGTTTAGATCGCCGGATTATGGTTCGCTTAGTCAAAGGCGCTTATTGGGATACTGAAATAAAATTGGCACAAGTCCAAGGCTTACCTGATTTTCCTGTTTATAGTGCTAAACATCACACGGATATAAGTTATATATGCTGCGCAACTAAATTATTGATGATGTCTGATAGAATCTATCCGCAATTTGCCACGCATAATGCCCATACAATTGCTGCAGTCTTACAGATAGCAGATGAGAAAAATGTAACTGATTACGAGTTTCAACGGTTGCATGGAATGGGCGAAGCACTGCATGAACAAATACTAAAAGAGCAAGGTACACGTTGTCGTATTTATGCACCGGTAGGTCATCATAAAGATCTTTTAGCGTATTTAGTGCGTAGATTGTTGGAGAATGGTGCTAATTCGTCTTTTGTAAATCAGATCTTTGATGTGGATGTTTTATCCATGGTGGTGGCTGCAGATCCATTCGATAAGCTTGGTATGCCAGGGCCAGAGATTACCCACCCCAAGGATATTTTTGCACCCAGAAGATTAAATTCAACAGGATTTGATTTATCTGACCCTACTGTTATTTCTGCCCTTCAACAGGTGCGATCGAAGCCCAAAACTTGGAAGTTTGGTACGCAAGGCAATGCCCATAAGGTGATGAACCCAGCTACGGGAAAAGAAATTGGACAGGTTCGATTCCTGTCAGGTAAAGATGTTCAAATTAAAATTGACTCTGTTGGTCTTTGGAAAGCTTCTGCCAAAAAACGGGCAAGTGTGTTGCGGAAGGTGGCTGATCTATATGAAGAAAATGCTGATGATCTCTTCGCTTTACTTACGCATGAAGCTGGAAAAAATCTCCCAGATTGTGTCGGTGAATTGCGTGAAGCAATCGATTTTTTGCGGTTTTACGCNGCTGAAGCAGAGCTTAATCCAGCCCCCCCGGCTGGTGTTTTTGTCTGCATTAGTCCCTGGAATTTTCCACTCGCAATATTTACGGGACAGATTGCTGCGGCTTTGGCTTCTGGTAATGGCGTTTTGGCAAAACCTGCAGAAAGTACAAGTATGATTGCTTATTTCGCAATTGAACTTATGCATCGAGCAGGTGTCCCTGCGTCAGCTTTGCAATTGGTTGTTGGGCAAGGAAATGTTGTGGGGCCTGAATTATGCAGCGCACCATCGGTTGCCGGTGTGTGTTTTACTGGCTCTATGGCTACCGCAAATATGATCAACCGAACTATGGCGTCCCAATTACCTTCACATATACCATTGATTGCTGAAACTGGTGGGCTGAATGCAATGATTGTCGACAGTACTGCATTGCTAGAACAAGCTGTGCGTGATGTTTTAGCTAGTGCTTTTCAATCAGCGGGGCAGCGTTGCTCAGCATTACGAATGCTTTATATTCAAAGTGATATTGCATCAGATTTTCAAAAGATGTTGTTTGGGAGTATGCAAGCACTAGTAGTGTGTGATCCCGTAAGGATAGATTGTGATGTGGGGCCACTAATAGATCAGACTGCACAAGAGAAAGTTTTGCAATACATTGATCAAGGTAATATTCTTTTAAAAACAAAAGCACCTGAATATGGGTTTTTTGTGCCACCAACTGTTCTAGCTGTCTCTGGTATCGGGGATTTGAAGGAGGAAATCTTTGGCCCTGTATTGCACTTAGCTACCTTTAATTCTGATAACTTAGACCAAGTGATTGATGATATAAACGCCAGTGGTTATGGTTTAACCTTTGGTCTTCATAGCCGTATTGATGGCCGCGTACAGCGGATTTTGAGCAAGGTAGATGTTGGTAATCTTTACATCAATCGAAATCAAATTGGCGCTGTGGTAGGATCACAACCATTTGGTGGTCATGGATTAAGTGGTACAGGACCAAAAGCAGGTGGACCACGGTATTTGCCCCGCTTTGCATTGCAAAATCTGTTGTGTAGGGAGGGAGATTCGCCACCAAGAATGACTGCAAAAGAAGTATCCTGCGCTTTTGCGAAGAATTTTAGTTTTTTGCCTCTTATGCCCGTTGATTTACCGGGACCAACTGGAGAGTCCAACCGCTATAGCTTAGTTCCGCGGCGGCGCGTTCTTTGCATGGGGGCAGGTGCTGAAAAATATGCTGAACGAGCATTGAAGTTAGGTTGTTATGCCGTCGCTGCGACGTTGGACGAGAATGACCTCACCTTGATTGAAGATCTTGAAGCAGTAGTTTACTCCGGTCCAAATTCAGCGAAACTTCGCCAAGCACTTAGTAAGAGAGCTGGACCGATCGTTCCAATTTTGATGGATGACAACTTTGAGGTATGGCTTATGCGGGAGCAATCAATTTGTATTGACACGACGGCGGCAGGCGGTAATGCAACTTTACTGGCAGGTTAATCGCCATATTGCGCAAACGTTTCTACATCTGTCTCAAACACACCGCCACAGCTAACTAACTATAGTGTGCTAACACGTGTCATTATCCCTTTA
>JGI24540J26637_10000862_pt1 | contig 13180 bp, 8 predicted proteins | sample NorSeaMetagenome_FD_26637 | JGI IMG/M metagenome (IMG submission 26637)
CCAGAACTATAAAGTGTTACACCGAGTTACGTAAGCTAAACACTAAATAGATGATAAGTTGGCTAAAAGTTCCAATTAGATGCACTTCATCTCAGTACCCAACTATAATTACTGCCGACAAAACCGCATAATAGCGCACTTGGTTTTTCACTATTGGGGTCAGCTGAAATCATGCAATCTTCGTTATTTAAGCTCTACGAGAAAATCGTTTTGCGCAATCCTTGGCTAGCAATCATNTCGGTTTGTGCTCTTGCCGCTACGATGGCAATAGGGCTCCCCAACTTTAAACTCGATGCGTCAGCAGACTCATTAACACTTGAGCGAGATGATGATTTAAATTTTTCTCGGGAGGTCGTCAAACGTTACGGTAGCGACAACTTTTTGATTGTGACTTTTTCACCCTCCCAAGGTGAATTATTTGATCAGAATAATCTAGAAACGCTTCAGTCTTTACGTAGTGAATTGTTGGACATCCAGGGCGTTGAAAGCGTACTGTCGATGCTGGACGTCCCGCTTTTGTACAGTCCCAAAATTGACATCACTGACCTTACCGGCGAACTCACTACTTTGATGTCCAAAGGAGTCGATAAACAGCTGGCAAAACAAGAGTTTCTGAACAGTCCGATATATAAAGACGTTATTCTAAGTGCTGACGGCACAACCACTGGCATGATGGCGACGCTAGCATTGGATGAAACCTATCTGAGATTGGTGTCCGCGCGGGACGATTTACGTTTCCTAAGAGATACTGCCGGTCTCAGTCAGCAACAAGAACAACAATTAGAATCAGTAAGTCTAGAGTTTTTAAATTACCGAACCGCCAAAGCGGAAATAGATCATCAACGTGTTGCCGACATACGCGGCCTGATTGAAAACTACCGCAATCGAGCAACCATTTATCTTGGCGGCCCCGATATGATCACTGCAGATATGATCGATTTCATTCGCAGTGATTTAATTGTTTTTGGCGCAGGTATTCTGCTGTTTATCATCATTACCCTGACTGTAATATTCCGCCAGCTGCGGTTTGTGGTGTTACCTTTAGCCACCTGCGTTCTCTGCCTGGTGACTATTCTCGGTTTTTTAAGTTGGATTGATTGGCGGTTGACCGTTATCTCGTCTAATTTCGTCTTGTTGCTGCTAATCATCACACTTGCATTGACCATTCATTTGATTGTGCGCTATCGAGAATTGCTGTCTGCTAATCCAGAGAAAGACCAGTATCAGTTGGTCAATGCGACAGTCATGTCGATGGCAAAACCCTGTCTNTATACCGTGCTAACCACTATTGTCGCATTCACTTCGCTGGTGGTCAGCAANATTAGACCAGTAATAGACTTTGGCTGGATGATGACAATAGGTATCACACTGGCGCTATTGATTGCCTTTATTGTCATACCTGCCGGCATGCTATTGCTCGGTAAAGGGCCAGTCTCAGCGGTCAAGGATAACTCCTCAGCCATTACCTCAAAGTTCGCTTGGTTTACTGAGCATTATGGTAGCGCAGTCTTACTCATGGCCGTTGGATTAGCCGCTCTCTCAGCCTATGGCATCAATAAGCTCGAAGTAGAGAACCGTTTTATAGACTACTTTAGATCAGACACCGAAATCTATCAGGGTATGCAGATCATCGATACCGCTTTAGGTGGAACAACGCCCTTAGATATTATTATCCAAGCCCCCTCATTTGACCCAGTCGATCTAGTTGAACGACCCAATGAGCAGCCCTCAGACGATGGCTATGGTTTTGATGAGGAAGATGATTATGGCTTTGAGGATGACTATGGCGATATTGAGGCTGAAACAGCCGATGAGAATAATACCTCAGGATTAAAGGATAGCTACTGGTTTTCCTCTGCAGGACTGGCTGACCTGCAAAAACTACAAACCTTCATTGAGTCACAGCCCGAGGTAGGCAAGGTAAATTCTCTGGCACAGCTTTACAACGTAGCAAGAGACCTTAGTAATCGCGAACTCAACGATCTTGAAATTGCCATTATGCGACAAAGCCTTAGCGACGAGATTTATCAGCAGATGGTTGCGCCTTACCTATTAGAAGACATTGATGAAGCACGTATTCAGCTACGGGCAATGGAAACCGGCGGTCAACTGCGTCGTGCAGAATTGCTCGAAAAAATCAAAAATTATGCGGTTAATGAAGTGGGTATCAGCCCCGATGACATTCGTTTCACTGGTATCTTAGTGCTCTATAACAACATGCTGCAGAGCCTATATAAATCTCAAATACTGACGCTAGGTGCAGTTTTTATTGGCATTATGCTGATGTTTTTAGTGCTCTTTCGGTCTATTAAAATTTCAATTATCGCGATCGTACCCAACTTTTTGGCGGCTGGGATTGTGCTGGGTGGTATGGGAATCATGCGCATTCCACTAGATATGATGACCATTACTATCGCTGCCATTACCGTGGGTATTGGTGTCGATCATGCCATCCATTATTTAACACGATTTATTCGTGAATTCTCTGTTGACGGCAACTATGTGGCATCCATGCACCGCGCTCACGCCAGTATTGGCCAAGCCTTGTTTTACACCGCCATCACTATCATTGTCGGCTTCTCAATTTTAGCCTTATCCAACTTTATTCCATCGGTCTATTTCGGTCTACTGACTGGACTAGCGATGTTAGCAGCCTTACTGGGCTCTATGACACTGCTCCCCAAACTAATACTCATCACCAAACCCTTTGGCGCCGATAGTCCCGCGCAAAACTCAACGCAGAGTAAATAAGACATTCTATGCCGCTAATTACCTTACAAGATGTATTCCTAAGTTATGGCCAGCCACCGCTGATTGACCATATCAACCTCGTGATTGAACGAGGCGAGCGCGTTTGCCTTATTGGTAGAAACGGTGCAGGGAAATCGACCTTACTGAAAATTCTAACGGGTCAAATTGTTGCAGATGAAGGTCTCATTAAGCGCGCAAGTGGCGTCAAAGTATCTCAGCTAGAGCAGTCTGTTCCTCATGATACTCAGGGTAACGTATTTGATGTCATTGCAGACGGTCTAGGCGCAGAAGGTAAGCTCATTCAACAGTTTCATCATCTCACTCAGCAATTGAGTCATGACTCTAGTCCTAAGATATTTAATGAACTGGAAAAATGTCAGGCTGAAATAGAGCGTATTGATGGCTGGGATATTAACCAACGTGTCGAATCTATTATTACTAAAATGGACCTTGACCCTGAGGTAGATATATCTAGTTTGTCCGGCGGTTACAAACGTCGTGTTCTTTTGGCTCGCGCTTTAGTGTCTGATCCAGATCTACTGCTTCTTGATGAGCCTACAAACCACCTAGATATCGAAGCGATTCAATGGGTAGAGCAATTTTTACTAAAATGGGAAGGTTCGTTACTGTTTATAAGTCACGATCGCCGCTTTATGGATAACCTCGCTAATCGGTTTATTGAAATTGACCGCGGCAAATTGGCCGACTTTAACTGCGACTACACTACCTATCTAACCAGGAAAGAAGAAAATTTAGAAATTGAAGATCGGCAAAATGCTCTATTTGATAAACGCCTATCTCAGGAAGAAATATGGATTCGCCAGGGCATAAAAGCGCGTCGCACGCGCAATGAAGGTCGGGTGAGATCTCTTGAAGCCATGCGCAACGAATATGCGGACCGACGTAAACGACTAGGCACCGCTAAAATGGATATCCAGCAAGCTGAAAAGTCAGGCAAGATCGTCGCTGAAGCAACCAACATTTCTTTCTCATTTGATCAAGATAAGGTGGTGAACAATTTCTCAACGCTTATTCAGCGGGGCGATAAGGTCGGCTTTATCGGTCGCAATGGTGTCGGAAAAACTACGCTCATTAAACTTTTGTTAGGCCAATTAACCCCTCAAGAGGGGACTATTAAAATTGGCACCAATCTCAATGTCGCTTACTTCGATCAATATCGTTCGGCTTTGGATGAGGAAAAAACAGTTCAAGACAATGTCTCCGGTGGCCGCGATATGCTCGATATCGGCGGTAAAAGCCGCCATGTCATTAGCTATTTGCAAGATTTCTTGTTCGCTCCAGATCGCTGTCGCCAACCGGTTAAAGCCTTATCCGGCGGAGAGCGAAATCGTTTACTATTAGCTAAATTGTTCACCGCACCCTCAAACATACTGGTACTGGATGAACCCACGAATGATTTGGATATTGATACCCTCGATTTACTCGAAGAACTGCTGATAGAGTACAAGGGGACAGTCATTTTAGTCAGTCATGATCGCGCATTCCTTAATAACGTGGTCACCAGCACACTAGTTTTTGAAGGTAACGGTGTAATTAATCAGTATGTCGGTGGTTATGATGACTGGTTGCGTCAACGTGACCCTGTGCCTAAATCCCCAGCGGCTGTGACCTCTACTGTTAGAGCGAAAAGTGTACCCTCGGCTACTAAGTTGTCCTATAAAGATCAGAGAGAACTCACCGATCTACCACAAAAAATTGAATCGCTAGAAACTAACATTAAAGGCATCTCACTGCAGATGAGTGCCCCTGAATTTTACCAGTCTGACCGCATCATCATCGAAAAGGCTGAGCAGCAGTTAGCCGCCTATCAGACAGAATTGAGTGACTGCTACCAGCGCTGGGAGTTACTTGAACAGTAGATGATGGTGATTAATTAAGTAGCTTGCAGACAATGGCGCTATTTATTTACTGCTTGGTAATGGCGGAAAATAAAAAAAAGCTTTAAAATCAGGCACTAAAGAAAGATTACCCAAGGACCACAATGAACGTTAAACGAAAGCCACTTGTACTTGTAATTCTGGACGGATGCGGTCACAGAGACGATAAACAATATAATGCGGTGGCTAACGCAAAAAGGCCCGTCTGGGAAAATCTTTGGGCAGACGGACATCCCAGCACCTTCATTGGTACCTCGGGTCTAGCCGTTGGCTTGCCTGACGGTCAGATGGGAAATTCAGAAGTCGGTCATATGACAATCGGTGCGGGCAGAGTCATCTATCAAAACTTTACGCGCATCAACAAAGCCCTAGAAGACGGCGATTTTGACACTAATTCTGCGTATTGCGCTGCTATTGATGAGACAGTGGTAAATAATAAGGCCGTTCATATATTTGGTCTTCTCTCCAGTGGGGGNGTACATGGCCATGAAAACCATATTAATGCCATGATTCAATTAGCCGTCAAACGCGGTGCTCAGCGGGTTTATCTGCATGCCTTTCTGGATGGGCGAGACTGCCCACCTCGCAGTGCAAAAACGTCTCTAGAAAAAACCCACCAGTTATGCGAATCCACTGGTGTTGCAAAAATAGCCTCTATCATTGGCCGGTTTTATGCCATGGACCGCGATAATCGTTGGGAACGAACCAGCCAAGCCTATCGATTGATTACTGAAGGCGTCGCCGATTATTGCGCCAAAAGCCCGATGGATGCGCTTGAGGCTGCCTACAACCGTGATGAAAATGACGAATTTGTTAGTGCCACCTGTATATGTGAAGATGGCGCCACGCCAGCAATGCTGGCCGATGGCGACGCGGTTATATTCATGAACTTTCGTCCAGACCGAGCACGGCAGATTAGCCACGCCATTGTTGATGCTGACTTTACTGGCTTTGACCGCCAGGTGGTGCGCACACCTAGCCATTTTGTAATGACCACAGAATATGAAGCCAACTTAGACTGCCCTTGCGCCTTCCCGCCAATTCCTATTATCAATTCCCTGGGGGAATTTTTATCCGCGCAACACAAGCGCCAGTTACGTATTGCAGAAACCGAAAAATATGCGCATGTGACGTTCTTTTTGAGCGGTGGTCGCGAAGCAAACTATGAGGGGGAAGAGCGCATGCTACTGCCTTCGCCTAAGGTTGCAACCTATGACCTACAACCTGAAATGAGTGCGCCACAGGTCACTGAAAAGCTAATAGAAGCCATTGAGTCTGAGCATTTTGACGCGATTATTTGTAACTATGCTAATTGCGACATGGTAGGTCATACAGGTGATTATGACGCCGCCATGCGGTCGGTCGACGCCGTTGATGAGTGTTTACAAAAAGTACTCGCCAGTCTAGCCAAGGCTGGCGGCGAGGCACTTATCACCGCCGATCATGGCAATGTTGAGCTAATGTTTGATAGCTCGGCAAATCAACCACACACTCAGCACACGACTTTGCCCGTACCGCTGGTTTATGTAGGTGATCGAACACTAACCCTAGCCAGTGGAGGCTCGTTGGCAGATATAGCGCCCACCATGCTAGCCTTAATGGGTTTACCCAAGCCGACCGAAATGTCTGGCGCCTCGCTCATCGAGTGATCATGAGCGTCGCCAAGCTCTCGCTAAAATATTTCCGGAATAGGCCCAAAGTGGCGGCACTATATAAAGCTGTGTATTGGGTCGGCCTATTAGGGCTACTGCTTTTGCCCAGTTTAAGTGCGGCAGATCAAAATCAATTAGAGCTAGAGCGCCTGCAATCAACGATCGCTGAACTACAAAGTATTTTAACGACACAAAGTGAGCAACAAACCAGTTTAGAGGCTGATCTAAAACGGGTTGAAACCGAAGCCGGGCAGATTAACGCGAGTATTCGAGAGCTAACCAACAATATTAAGACCGCCGAAAAACAATTAGTCGGCAAGAAAAAACAAAAAGACAGTTTGAAAAATAATATCGATGCCCAGAGTGACGCTATTATTGAACAACTGCGCTCGGCACAAAAAATTGGTGACCGAGAGCCCATAAAACTGCTACTCAACCAAGAAGATCCGCAAAAAATTGCCCGTATGTTTAAATACTATGACTACTTTCTTGAGGCCAGAAGCAAAAAAATCGAGGAATATTTAGTCAATGTCACTGCGCTGACTGACATAATTCAGTCCATCAACAGTAATAAACTAGAGCTTGTTGCGGCAAAAGATGCGCTCTTTGCTAATCAGCAGAATCTGAATACGAGTATTACTCAGCGTGAAAGTACATTAGCAAAACTTCGCCTCGCGGTAGCTGATGACCAGCAAAAGCTGACTCAATTACAGCGTCAGCGTCGCGAATTAGAGGCCTTGCTCAATGCCGTCGAAGCAGCCGTAGCAGACTTAGTTTTGCCCACCAACGCTCTACCATTCACATCGCGAAAAGGCCAATTACAATGGCCTAGTAAAGGAAAGCTAGCACAGAAATTTGGCGCGCGACGCAGTGGACCAGTTCGCTGGCAAGGCTGGCTGATCAACGTAAAAGCAGGCGCAGCCGTGCAATCAGTACACCAGGGGCGCGTGGTTTTTTCTAACTATCTCCGCGGCTTTGGGTTAATGTTAATCGTCGATCATGGTGATGGCTATATGACCTTGTATGGGCATAATCAAGAACTGCTGAAAGATACGGGCGACTGGGTCCAAACCAACGAAACGATTGCCAGGACCGGCAATACCGGCGGACTATCGACTCCGGCATTATATTTTGAAATTCGTAGCCAAGGAAAACCCACTAACCCAAAAATGTGGCTGCAAAAGTCCTAGCGATATACTATAAGTAACAGCCATTATAAGGAAAGACACCATGCTGCGAAGACTGAGTTTGACGATGTTATTGTTGTTGCCATTGTGCTCGCAATCACAGACGCCGGCGGTTCCCGCTGATGAAGNCGCNGCCACTGATTCAGAAACCCGATTACCACTCNAGGAGCTACGCACATTTACCCAAGTATTTGAACAGATTCGTCTGGGTTATGTGGAAGAGGTCACGGACACCGAATTGCTGGAAAATGCAATTGCCGGATTACTCACCGGGCTAGATCCCCATTCAAGCTATTTAAAAGCTGATGACTATGGCGAGCTGCAAGAGAACGCAACCGGGGAGTACGGCGGTTTGGGGATGGAAGTGGCTGGAGACGGCGGCTTGATCAGAGTGATATCACCGATTGATGATACCCCTGCCGCTAAAGCGGGGATTGAAGCAGGTGATTTAATTATTGAAATGGATGGCTCACCAATCCGTGGTATTGGCTTGCAGAAAGCCATCGATAAACTGCGCGGTGAAAAGGGCACCAACATCGAATTGACTATTTATCGTGAGAGTGAAGACGGGCCGCTCACCTTCGATATTACTCGCGACATTATCCAAATCAGTGCAGTACGCAGCCGCCTCTTGGAACCTAACTATGGTTATGTGCGAATTGCTCAGTTTCAAGTTAGTTCAGGAGAAGACTTTATTGCCGAAGTCGCCAACTTACAGGCCAGCAATGATGCGCCTCTAAACGGCTTAATCATAGATTTACGCAATAATCCCGGAGGCCTTGTTCCCGCATCTATCACTATCGCTGATGCCCTAGTCGACAATGGAACCCTCGTCTATACAGAAGGCCGTTTACCCAGCGCTAATCGACGTTTTGAAGCTGAATCGGGCGATATTCTCAATGGTGTTCCGGTTGTTGTACTGATCAATGGCGGTAGCGCATCGGCATCAGAAATTGTTGCCGGCGCACTGCAAGACAATCATCGCGCCGCTATTGTGGGTACCCAAAGTTTTGGTAAAGGGTCTGTACAAACAGTAATGCCTCTGGGCGATGGGCGAGCAGTAAAGCTCACTACTGCCCGTTATTTCACCCCCAGCGGACGCTCTATACAAGCCGAGGGAATAGTTCCTGATATAACCATTGAGCGCGCCGAAATTCGCCCCTATAAAACTCCAGAAAGAGTTAAAGAAGCCGACCTTGATGGTCATTTAGACGCTAAAAGTAAAGTCAGCGAAGCATCCGCTTCGGAAGGAGCAGTGACTGNAAAACCAGAGTCATTAATTGATGACAATCAACTCTATGAGGCACTCAATTTACTCAAGGGCTTTTACCTTTTAGGCAATAGCCCTAAGTAGGGATAAATTGTTTACTTGATAACTGTCTATTTTCCGGTATCCACGTCTAGGCGATCAACCTTTTGGAAGCCACGCGGCAACTTATGGCCGCGTCTCCCACGCTCACCACGGTAGTGCTCTAGGTCTTTGGGTTTCATTACGAGATAGCGCTTACCCGAGTGAACAACCAATGAGTCATTTTCACTGACCACCGCATAATCAACCACAAACTCTTCTCGGCTTTGTAACCTTGAGCCCGGAATATTAATAATTTTATTCCCTTTTCCACGGCTTAACTCAGGAATATCGGCTATTGGAAACACTAACATGCGGCCTTCATTGCTAACTGCAGCAATATGGGAGTCCTGCGGCTTGACCATCTTGGGCTGTAAAATTCGACCGCCTTTGGGAATGCTAACGACTGCTTTACCGGCTTTATTTTTGGTAAATAGATCGCCAATTTTAGTCACAAACCCGTAACCAGCATCTGTACCCATCAACACTTTTTGATCATCAGCACCCATAATAACATGAGTAAATAATGCGCCTGAAGGCAAGTTTAAGCGCCCTGTCGCCGGCTCTCCCTGACCGCGAGCTGACGGCAGCGTATGACCTGCCAATGAGTAGTAGCGTCCGGTAGAGTCCTGTAAGAACACATTTTGGTTGCTGCGCCCAAACGCGGATGACAGGAACTTGTCTCCTGATTTATAGCTGAGGGTGGTTGGTCAATCTCATGCCCTTTGGCCGCGCGAACCCAGCCTTTGTCGGATAAAACCACAGTAATGGGTTCAGCCACCAACAAATCTTTTTCGTTAAATGCCTGAGCTTCACCGCGTTCTTTCAGTGGCGATCGACGTGCATCACCGTATTCATCGGCGGTACTTTTTAGCTCGTTTTTAACCAGGGTTTTCAAACGAATATCTGAACCTAGCAGCAGTTCTAGCTCCGCTTTTTCAGCCGCTAGTTCGTCTTGCTCGCCACGAATTCTAAATTCTTCAAGCCGCGCCAGTTGGCGTAACTTAGTATCTAATATATATTCAGTTTGAATGTCTGAAAGACCAAATCGAGCGATCAATGCCGGTTTGGGTTCATCTTCAGTGCGGATGATGTTAATCACTTCATCAATATTCAAAAAGGCAATCAACAACCCATCCAAAAGGTGCAGTCGTTTGTCTACTTTTTGTAATCGATGCTCGAGCCGGCGGCGTGTTACGTCAATACGAAAACGTAACCATTCTTTGAGGATTTGTCGTAAGTTCATTACCGACGGTTTGCCATCAATGCCAATAATATTAAGATTGATCCGGTAGCTTTTCTCTAAGTCAGTGGTGGCAAAGAGATGGTCCATCAAAGACTCTATATCAATCCGGTTAGAGCGTGGGNTAATCACCAGGCGTGTTGGNTTCTCATGGTCTGACTCATCGCGTAAGTCTTCCACCATCGGCAGCTTTTTGTTACGCATTTGCGCAGCAATTTGNTCAAGAATTTTNGAGCCTGACGCTTGAAACGGCAGGGCGGTGACAATCACATCACCATCTTCTTTATGCCAGATACCACGCATCTTGACNGAGCCACGGCCCGTCTCATAGGTGTTTAAAATATCTGCCGGCGAGGTAATAATTTCGCCATCAGTAGGAAANTCTGGCGCTTTGACGTACTCCATTAACTCTGGAATCGTCGCCTTAGGATTGTCTAACAAATGCAGGCAGGCATTAACNACCTCATTGAGATTATGCGGCGGTATATCGGTGGCCATGCCCACCGCAATGCCGGTAGTACCGTTGAGNAGCACATTGGGAACCCTGGCCGGGAGAATTTCAGGCTCATCCATGGTGGCGTCAAAGTTGGGCCGCCAAGTCGCCGTGCCCTGGCCTAGTTCGGACAATAGAACATCGGCATAAGCAGACAGCTTGGATTCGGTGTAACGCATTGCCGCAAAGGATTTTGGGTCATCCGACGAACCCCAATTACCCTGTCCGTCAACTAACGGATAGCGGTATGAAAAAGGCTGCGCCATTAACACCATCGCTTCATAGGCTGCACTGTCACCGTGCGGGTGGAACTTACCGATAACATCGCCCACGGTACGCGCTGATTTTTTGTACTTAGCGCTGGCTTTCAGACCAAGCTCACTCATGGCATAGACAATTCTGCGCTGCACAGGCTTTAAGCCATCGCCAATATGTGGCAGTGCGCGATCCAGAATCACGTACATTGAATAATCTAAATATGCCTGCTCNGNATAAACGCTCACCGGCCNACTTTCAAGGCCCTGATCATTAAAGGTTACGATATCGCTCATCGGTTTTCCTGTGTTGTAAATACTCTAAAGTTTGTTGGCATCGGTCAAATCACCTTTACTTTCCAACCAGTTACGTCGATCTGGGGCACGCTTCTTGGACAGCAACATATCCATCATACTATCCGTATTATCGCCTGGCTCTAACGTGAGTTGCACTAAACGTCGAGTATCTGGGTCCATGGTTGTTTCACGTAATTGCAGTGGATTCATCTCNCCTAGACCTTTAAAACGCTGCACATTGACTTTACCGCGCTTCTTTTCAGCTTGAATGCGATCAAGAATGCCCTGCTTTTCAGCCTCATCCAATGCATAGTAAACATCTTTACCAACATCGATTCTAAACAGCGGTGGCATCGCCACATAAACGTGCCCCTGGCTCACTAAGGGTCTAAAATGCCGAACGAAAAGGGCGCATAGTAGGGTGGCAATGTGCAAACCATCAGAATCGGCATCGGCCAAAATACAAACCTTGTGATAGCGCAAGGAGTCTAAATCATCGACCGCCGGATCCACCCCCAGTGCGACAGAAATATCATGTACTTCTTGAGAGCCTAAAATCTCTTGGGAATCAACTTCCCAGGTATTCAGAATTTTACCGCGCAGCGGCATGATGGCCTGGTGTTCGCGATTGCGAGCCTGTTTGGCTGAGCCCCCAGCAGAGTCTCCTTCTACCAGAAAAATCTCACAACGCTCTGGTTCGCCACTGGAACAGTCAGCCAACTTTCCTGGAAGTGCAGGCCCTTGAGTGATTTTTTTACGCACCACCTTTTTGCTTGCTCGCATGCGGCGTTGCGCGGCGTAAATACATAGCTCAGCGAGTTTTTCGGCGTCTTCAGTGTGTTGGTTCAACCATAAACTGAAAGAGTCTTTGACGATACCAGAGACAAAAGCCGCTACTTCACGGGAGGACAGTCGATCTTTGGTCTGTCCAGAAAACTGAGGATCAGCCAGCTTAGATGAGAGGACAAAACTACACCTGTCCCAAATATCATCAGGGGCTAATTTAATGCCCCTAGGCAGTAAGTTTCTAAACTCGCAGAATTCACGCATCGCCTCTAAAAGGCCGGTACGCATTCCATTGACGTGGGTACCTCCCTGCGGCGTAGGAATAAGATTGACGTAACTTTCTTGTACCAATTCGCCACCTTCGGGCAGCCACTGAACCGCCCAGTCGACAGCTTCGTTTTCTGCGGCAAAGGTACCAATAAAAGGTTCTGCAGGCAGGACTTCCCAACCATGCAGGGCTCCCGCCAGATAATCTTTTAATCCATCTTCGTAATACCACTCTTCACTATCGCCAGTATTCTCATCATGAAAACTAACCGTTAAACCACCACACAGCACAGCTTTTGCACGCAGCACATGGCGTAACCGTGACACAGAGAACTTCACCGAATCAAAGTACACAGCGTTTGGCCAAAAGCGTAATATGGTGCCAGTATTGCGTTGACCACAGGTATCAATAACCTTCAAATCTGAGGTTTTTTCACCGTTGGCAAACATCATTTGATGGACCTTTCCACCCCGCTTTACCGTTACCTCTAAGGTGTTGGACAAAGCGTTGACAACAGATACGCCTACGCCATGTAACCCGCCTGAAAACTGATAGTTGTCATTAGAAAATTTACCTCCCGCATGCAAGGTTGAAAGTATCACCTCAACACCAGGAAGTCCTTGCTCTGGATGCATGTCCACGGGCATTCCTCGACCATCATCAAACACCGATAATGATCCATCTTTATGTAAGATGACCTCAACACGACTGGCATGACCGGCTAGCGCCTCATCGACACTGTTGTCGATGACCTCTTGGGCAAGGTGGTTTGGTCGAGTCGTATCAGTGTACATACCCGGACGTTTACGAACCGGGTCTAAACCGGTGAGGACTTCAATATCTTTTGCGTCGTAGTTGCTCATGGCACTCTTATATTGGTTGGTGATTTAATCGGCAGTTAAAAACTGATGGATCTTTGCCAGATGCTGATCATAATCTATAAAGCTGTGATCACCACCCTGTTCAATAATTATTTTAGCACCCGCATAGTGGATCTGTGCAT
>JGI24540J26637_10000865_pt1 | contig 13153 bp, 11 predicted proteins | sample NorSeaMetagenome_FD_26637 | JGI IMG/M metagenome (IMG submission 26637)
TGATGTCGAGGGATATAACGAGACGCTGCGAAATTACAAACGCGATTACAAACACGATAACAGGGGTCAACGGGGGAGAAGGAGGTGAGACAGAGAGAGAAAGAGAGGAGCGAAGAGCTGGAACAGTGATGGACTAGAGGAGTAAAGTAACGACAGCAAAATAAATAACAAGCTCATGCTCGCCGCTTCGTCATTCGCTTCCTTCATCCAGAATCTTCAACGAGTCAAACACCAAAAGAGTTCGAGAGGACATCAGAAATGGTTGGGTTTATCATGAATACATGAACGGAAGCAGTGTTCTTTTCGATGACAACAACATACATTATGCACAGAACTACGGAAATTCCCGACGGGTTGTTTTGTTGGTTGACGTTCCTCGAATTGATCTTCCCTTTTTCCTTAGGTGGGCAAACAGATTTTTCCTCAACAGGATTGTGAGGATGGTTCCAGAAGTCACTGGGTATGCGAAGGGCATAAGGCAGCATCTTGCTATGACACAACGTGGCGAGGGGAGTGATTTGACAACTTTTGATCTCATGTCCCAACGTGGCAGCTACAAAGATAGTGGTGGATTGGAATTCTGGGAATCAATACCGATGAAGGAAAAACTGCGCAACGCAGAGCTGTAATAGGTAGATGAATAAGATTATTCGTTCTGAATCAAACAATACATTTATCAACCGCTATTGGCCTTCATGAGAGCTGCTGCGCGAATTGTCTTCCTCTGGGCGAGAGCGAGCTTTTTCCTCCTTGCAAGCTTCCTAGCCTTCCAACCTCTGACGTAATTTTGCTGCAATGAGCGAAGCGAAGAGCGGGGCGAGGAGCGAAACGACGAGATGAAGGAGGTTAGTTATAGTGCTATGCAATACAAGGTTGTCGCTTCGCTCCTCCCATCTTGATAATCTCACCAGGATATTGGCACACTTCTTTATGGCGGCTTCCTCGTCGCTGAACATTATTTTCAGCGTGGTGTAAAAATGGTGCAGTCCGCTTTCCTTAAGCCCAATAACGACTTTTGTCATAAAGTCGTCAATCAGGACGCCCTTGTACTTTGTCCTCTTTTGGGCCTCGAGGATGATGTCACGGAGGTCGTAAACGAAAGGCTTGTTCTTCTTTTGCCGGTTATTGTCCACTTGAAAAGCCATCCTACAGGTGCACTCGAGGAAGCTAATGAAGGTCATTGTCAGATGCTCGTTACTTTTGAGCTCGTCTGGTGTCGTGAACTTGGACTCAACAAAGCAGATTGCTGCCTCATCGTGAGTGAGCGCCTCCTTCTCAATGAGTCCGGAGTCGTCAAGAAACGAATGAAATTCTTGAATACTCATGAGCCTTCCACGCGAGCCCCCGCTAATCAGGGCGTACTGGTTGAAAATAATTCTCAAGTTGTGAACGTGGGCAGAGAGTATTTGTTCGCTCTCGCTTGTGTACAGGTGCTCCTTGCGGAATTCGTCGTGGTCGATGTAGAAGCAAAATTTCAAATGATCGCGAAAGAGAACGTGGAAAGAATCTGCGACGTTTTGCTCCATCTTGGTGTCGAGGAACTTGAGTTTGGCAATTCTAACCAAAGCTTCCATGAACTCGAAGCGTTCGAGGTCATTCTGCTGGTTGAATTCGCGCTTCACGGTCCCGGCGTCGCCGCCCCTCTTAGACTTCTCGGCAGTTGTACTAATAAAGATCCTGTCAATGTCCCTCTTCTTCACCACAGAGCCGTCAGCTATGTCGCAGCTTGAAAGAAATTGTTCAAATGATATCATCGTCAAAGTGAAGGTGTTGTTCTGGTGGAGAACAACATTGCGCTTGTACAAACTGCACAGCCTGCGATAATCTTTCGAGATGAACTCCTTCAGGTTTGCGGCATCCTCGTCGGTAATTCTCATCCTGGAAAGTTTCGGTGCCAGGCGACTCCAGTCTGCGGCAAACGCCCTGTCTATGAGTTGTTCAGCATCCCAATAGGAGTTGACTGCGTTTTCCTTCTTCCTGGAAGAAAACAATTTGCTTGTGTCCAAGGTCCAGTCAATCTTGCCGTAATCTTCCTCGGCCCAAGTACTAGAACGAGGGTTTACCTCGAGATGTACCACATGCATCGGTAGCACCTCAACAAAGAAAGGCCAGATTACGTTCGCTTCCTTGTAGTGCCCATTCACACTAGGCTCGTAGTGTCGCTCAAAAGGAATTTCTGCATGATCTATTTCAATAGCTTCCAAAGTCAGGAAATTCACAGTGGAGGTAGGAGCTGCAGAGTCGAGACACTTGGGCTGATCTGGGCTAAAAACATCCGCGGACCATTCGCCCTTGCCAAGCGCAAAGCAGTATGTGATAGTTATCCTAGGAACCATTCTTGTAAGAGTCCACCTGCACTTCCCCTCATACGTCATTTTGTCCTTTCGCCAGTTATCGATGCTTAGCCTAAGGTAGACATCCTCAGGAGATTTTTCGTCAACCCAAGGTTGTTTGAACTCGAACTCAACTTCAACCCACTGCCCACAACACCAGCATGTAGAGCCTTCATAAGCAAGTTCATGATGGTGGTGGTGGGCGTCATGCTTGGGAGAATGATGAGAACCCACATGGCCAACCCCACGATCCGGATCAGCCTCCACCTGCTGCTCTACAACTTGCAAAAAACCTTTGCTATCTATCCGCCCATGGGGATTGTGGTCGAAGTGTAACCCACTAAGTGAATGATTCGACTCAAGCACCTTGGCTAATCTTTTGCAATCCTCCTCGCTGAATTTGTTGGCGCTAAGGTTCAAGTGAAATATGCTATGGTTGCGCGCTATCATGTGGCAGAGTTCCTTCATTCCTGCCATTGATGACTTGTGCGGGATCGGGAACGTTCCTATCGAGTTCCACGACAAGTCCAATGCAAGAAGTTTATTTTGGTGGGAGAGAGCTTTGAAGAGGAGCGAAGCTGCTTGTCCGTCAACCTTATTCCAAGCCATGGACAGCCTTTGGAGTTTCATCTGTGTTGGTTGGTTGAGTGGAGGGAAGCGAGAAATAATGTTAGCGTTTGGATCATAAATAGCACTGGGATGGCCCATTCCGACACAGTGCGACATGGCCCTTTCCGGCGTAAATCAGTTCGCACCTTCTCTAGCGTCCTTCCAAGGGCCTCGCACCCTCCAGCAGAAATCATGTTGCCCGAGAGGTCCAAGTTAGTGACCGTTGCTGTATGAGATAGTGCTTCGCAGAGTTTCGCGCAATTGATGTTGCCAAGCTTGGCCTCTGACAAGTTTAGATCGACAAGATAGCACCTGGCATGGCCAGAGAAATATCTTTCAATCTGCGATAAACGGAAAGGGCCGTTAGTTAGAAAGTTAGAAGGATCGTTAGCAAAAAGGTTCGCTCCTGGTCCAATCTAATCTCACCTCTTCCATGCTGTGGCTAAGGTTGACTTGCTTTAGTGCTAGCTTCTTAAGGGTTGGGCGGAGGTTCCTGAAGAGTGCGTTGACTCCAAGTTTGCTTATACTATTATACGAAAGGTCGATTGTTTTCACGTTATCGCCCATAGCACTTGCAAACTTTTCAACCCAACTGTCCCCAAGTTGAGCGCGGGGGAAGGAAACTTCGTATTGTTTGCCGCATCTGGTCGGGTCTGCCTTTTTCTTTCTCATCTTGTTGTCTTCCTCAACCTTTTTCTGCGATGAGCGAAGAGTGAGGCGAATCGCGAAAAGGGTCAGAATGCGGTCATGGAGGCGCGCCTTGTACAGAAGTACATGATCGTGCGGCTTTCGTTCCCAATGATAATATTGTCAACCTCACCTCCTCCCTAGCTGCTGCCTTGATGGCTTGTTTTTGCAGGAGACGGGACTGAACAATGTCAATGTCAATCATCATAGAGGATGCGAACGACGCAATTGAGATGTCATCATTGTCGCCTTGATTTTTATCTTCGTTCAAGCTAGTCCCGCCTTCGCTGGCAGGGCTGTGAAGGTTAAGTTGGACAGGAAAAGATGGCATATTTTTTCCTTCGTTTTTGTCAAAACCATCAAGCTCCCGGAAGAATGAGTCGTCGTCGGAAGAACTCGACTTATCGTCGAGTGAGCACCTGTAGTATCCGAATTCCGTACGGTTAGACTCTTGATTGGAAACTTCGGTAGGTGATGACTTTTGAATAGAGAATCTGCTGCTGTAAGCAGTCATTGAGGACATCTGGCGATGAAAGCTTGGTCGTGATTTATCTTGGGGTGACAACATTTTTCGCTTTACGGGGCTAGGACTTGACGTTATTCGAACTGCGATGAGCGAAGCGAGGAGCGGGAGGTTGTTAGTTATGTGGATATGTTGTATAATACTTTCTTTCACTCCAGCCTTCGCTCGAGCCTTCGCTCCAGACTTCGCTTGAGACTTCGCTTCGCCCTTCGCTCCTCGTCCGGCCTCACCTCTCCCATTGGACAAGCTCATGGTCTGCCTCCTGGAGTTAATTGGAGAAGGGCTTGATACGTGTTCCGAAAAGTCACTGACAGGAGATACTGTAAGATTGCGAATTGACGAGCTGTTCTGTCGTTGGAGAGGCGACTTAAGAAGAAGGATAGAGGACTGCTTACGGCGACGAGGAGCCTGCGCTGGGGACATGGACTTCATCTCCTCGCGACTTTGATTTGTTGACGAGAGATTAGCAAATGTTAACCGTTTGGGTGAGCGGGGTGGGGAGGTAGGTGGGTTGGGCGGGTTTGGCGGGNTAGACTGATTTATTTCATCTTCGCTGTCAGCGTCTTCAATTGTTCTGGGGCGAGGAGCGGCGGCGAGGAGCGGCGGTGAGGAGCGGCGGTGGGGAGCGAAGCGACGTTGCTAGTTATGGCACTGGACACCCCTCCGCCAAGCCTTTGCTCCACCTCACTCACCTCCTTAGTCTCGCATTATGCTTCCTTGCCAAAAGCTCTTGCCTCGCATGCCTTGCCGCACAGTCGGCCTCCTCAAATCTCAATAACTCAAGCCTCGCGCGGTCCTCCTGGAGGGCCTCGAACGCGTTGAGAGTGTGCACATCCCTTGTGTACCTCAGTGCCAGGTTCTTTGCAAACTCAAAGCGCTCCTCGTCAGTGAGGACGACCTTGTTACGTTTTCCAGCGGCGAACGATTTACTCTTCAACCTTCCAGTAGTTGGCTTGGCTGGGTCGACATTTAACGATCCAAGGATCGACAGGGTTGTTTTGTCCAGGCTAACAGCGATCTTGGCCTTGACTTTCACCTTCTCCTCCTCCCGTTGGGCATTTTTCGCTGATCCGCCCACAGAGTTGAATTTATTCATCTTGCGGATCTTTGAGAACGAGAATTTCTTCTCTGGTGGAGAACCTTGGGCTGCTGAAGAACCAAGGTCTCGGGAGAGGTGTTGTGGACTCATTGTAGACCTCTTGATGATGAACTCGTCGAAGTTGAATTTCGATGTTGCAGTCCTTCTAGTTAATCGCCGGAATGTCCTCCTGGAGGCGCGATCTTCCTCATGAGACTCACTCATGTTAGACAGTTTTGAGGAGGGAGTCTCTAGGAAAGCAATTTCTTTTAAGCCGAATGTACGTGATTTGAAGCATACGATTTTATGACTATCAACATGTATCACCGAAAGATGCCGGACTAATAAATTGTCCGGTAAAATTCGTGTAATCTTATGTTTGGCTTTATCGTACGCATGACACCCCTCACTAACACCCTTTTTTCACCCCCCAGTATGTTGAAAATCGTTGCCCTCGTTGCCCTCGCTCTCCTGGCGTCCACCCAGGTGACTTCCTTCACGGCAACAATCAACACTGATGTGACGGGTTTTCCTCCAATCGTGTTTAACATCACTGAAGAGCTTGCTCCCCTTGGCGTTGCTAGGTTTAAGGAGCTTGTTTATAGGTGAGGACACAACAGTAAATCTCTTACTCGTGACATAACAGTAAATCCCTTACTCAGGCCAACAATTCTTACTCACACCAAAAAAAAACCCACTACATTAGTGGATTTTATGAACAGGCCCCCTTCTTTAGATACGTCGATGCCTTCATAGTACAGTTCGGAATAGCGTACGACCCCGAAGTCAACGCTAAATATGCGCACAACGAGATCAAGGACGACCCAGTGACCATGTCCAACGAAAAAGGAACATTGGTGTATGCCACGGCTGGCCCCGACACTAGAACGAGTCAGCTTTTCATTAACTTCCAGGATAACGCAGGACTTGACGCACAAGGTTTTGCCCCATTCGGTCAAATAATTAGCGGGCTCGAAACAGCTGTTGCAATCTTCAACCCCACTCCTGACGATGACGGAGGAATAAATCAAAATCAACTTTCTTTGAAGGGTGGTGCTTGGGCTGATGAGACTTATCCTGGCTTGAACCATATCACGTCGATTACGATAGAATAGGAAATTGAAAATAGGGGGAATCTTTCGTTGCACTGTGAAAACAGTTAAAATTACACCTACAAATTTTGTCATCCCATTGTTAAAGCGTCCGCAGTTTAAGTGTTCTGGGGGACGAAAAAGTCCACAATTGACTCGGCATAGAAATCTGGGGCGACCTTGTTCTCGGGGCTGAGCGAGTTTGTTAGATATCGTACTGTGCGTTTGGTTGTTGTTGCTTTGCTCCAGCCCACCGTCCTCGTTCCGCCTCACCTGAGCAGCTTTTCTTCCGATGTGACACCAGATAGCACGAGACATGTCTTAAGTCCGTTGTTCTTGCCGAAAAGAATGTCGGTGTCGAGCCTGGGAAAAGAGAGTTGTGATCATGGGTGAGAAATATTGTGGCGATTGGTAGGGGAGCGCGTCTTGTACAGGAGGCCAAGCTTGCGCGATTCTCGCCACCAGTATTGCCTCACCTGTCCCCGACCATGCAGATCCTGGACCTGTCAAGTCCCTCCTTCTCGGCGATGTAGTCGATCATGAGAGGGCTGGGCTTTCCAACGAGGTTGGGCTCCTGCCCGGTGCAACCCTTGATCGCCCCAACCATACTTCCGTTCCCGGCCCACTCCTGTGCATCAGTGAGATGGGTAACAGCATCGAGGTTGGTGGCAATGAACTCACAGTCCTCATTCTCATTGATGCAGAGCTGGGCGTACTGAATCTTGTAGTAGTTGATGTGGCGATCGAAGCCGACAATGACGGCTCCGACCTCCTCGTCGTGGTCGACCTTGGAGCCGGAAACCATCTCGGGCTGCTTGCCCTCATCGGCGGGTCCCCCAATGTAAGGGACGCCAATCAAGTCAAGTTCATCGCAGATTCCGACCTCCCCAATTACGTAGACCTTCTTGCCCTTCTTCTTCTCAAGGAACTTGCTCTGCTCAAGGTAGGCGGCAGCAGCGAAGGAGGAAGAGAAGATCTCCTCGGCGGCAACATCCAGGCCAAGAGAGTCAAACTTCTTCTTGTAACCAGCCCTTGACTTGGTGCTGTTGTTTGTGACAAAGAAGCACTTCTTATCATCCTTCCTCAGCTTGCCGAGAGTCTCGGAGATCCCAGGAATGAGGGAATCACCTCTCCAGATGACTCCATCACAGTCAAAGATGAACACATCGACAGTGTTGAGAAGTTGTCCAGCGGGCTCAGTCAACTTGGAAACGGAAGCTGCAAGAGAAGTCATCCTACGAGACGTGAATAATGGCTGCGTTGAGATTATTTGTGGTCAGTATTTCGTAAATAGAGAGTAGATCAATAAAACGATTTTTACCTTCGAGCTCGCGCGTGTGGCAACACCAAATGATCTAAATATGGATGGTTTTAGGGTGAGTGTAGCTACAGAGAATCCCATTGTAGTTGGAAGGCACATCAGTGCTGTTAGAGCCATTAAAAACTTCATTTGGATAAGAAATTAGGGTAAAATGAGATAAGGATGGGTATTGGTCCTCTTCTCAGTTAATTAGTTTAACTGTGTCTTTTCAGACAGCTTTAAGGTCTCTTTTGCCGGGTATTAGTTTCATTTTTGGTTTTTCGATTACGATTTCGATTTGGACGTCGATTTGGATGTCGGCTTCGATTTCGTTTCAATTTCGTGTTTCATATAACATGGAATTGAGAGGGTGCTTAAACCTTGACGGATAAAGAGCGAACCTTTCTGATGAATTCTTCCTCCCAAAACATTCCTGAGTACCTTCCTCTTAATGACTTTGTGACCCGTCAAGGGAACGAGTGGCTAGAGAGTAACCCGGGATGAGAGGGAGGAGAAAGGGAGGAGAAAGGGGATAAATTTGTAAGCAAAGGCCGGTGATGTTGGGAGCATTGAGGGTAAAATTTTATCCTTTTATGATTCATAATTGAATTTAATAAAGTGATATATAGTATATTTAGACTATAGACTGATATTGGAAATAATTATTAATCATGAAATATTGCGTTGAGAGGAGATAAAACCTTACCAAAAGTGAAAGGTGGCAGTTTGGGAACTCCAGCATTTTGGACAGAGTTTTTTTGCAATCTTTTTTGCGTAGAATAATTAAGTTTATTTTTCGAAAGTGGTATTCAAGGCCAATATCTAACCGTAGCGTGAATAGTAATGTCAACGGCACGAAAATTAGTGGGGGGAAATGAAGAACTCGTTATAAACTAACAGGCCTTCAAAAATTGACCATGACCACCTCAAGTCGAGTCATAGCCCAAACAATCATCAAAATGAAGCCTCCTGCAACGTGAAATTCCAATTTTATTGCACCAAGTTCGTCAATATATTACGGGTAAGCGTTAATCCAAGCACAAAACCCGTCAGACTCTTTTGCCAGCACCTGAAAAATCCAAACTGGACCCAATAATTATTACACGACCCAGTAGGATTGATGATAATTGCCTAAGTGAAAGCGTTAATAACAAAGCCCACCCCGGACTATAAGAATAAAAATTTCCTCAATCTTTTGTATTTATGGTATGTGATTTATTTGTTGTTTATGCATCCGTCTGCATGAGCAGACATACGCCGCCGAGTACCCACTTATGTGCGGTATCGGGTTGAATTTTAAGGGTTGCGAGGGTGACGAATGTGCCCCCCCTTTCGCTGGTGGTGTAGACAGGGCAGTTGTAGAGGTCGGGCTCTCCCCTCATGTAGCCTACGGCCGTCGGCTTCCAGGTGTCTTGGACGGTGACTGCCTTGACGTACATGATGGGCATCAATGGCAGGAGCTCCTTGAGTTTGCTCTCGGAAAGAATTCCCTCACAGTCGGTCCCGCTCACTTGGTACTGGTGGGCCTCGGCGTCCTCGCCGCTCAGCCACCTTGCGCCTTCCATGAAAAGTCCGTAAATGAACGCGCCATCCTCTGGGTACTTGCCCGCTGGGACTTCCTCCACCTTCCTCATTTTCGTCACAAAGGTTTCCGTGCTCATCTTGTCCAAAGGTAGGTTTTTCGACCTCGCGGTGACCTGCTTGATCGCGGTCAGGAACGCCGTCGGATTGAAGAGTCCGGGGAGCCAGAGGGCGGAAGGGAGAATCAGGCCGTCGCTCCAGTTCCTCAGCTCTGAGTTTCTCTGCAACAGGTCCATGAACCAGCTCGCAAGACCCTTCTTGCTGGGCCACGCGCTCCTTTCCCAGCTCGCCGTGTGGAACGGGTTCCTTCCGGGGACCTGCCCGATGGAAATCGCCTCTGCCAAGTGCTCCATCGGCAGCGACATGTTGAGCTGCCCATTGAGGCCCTTCTTCAGCTCGGCCAGGCTGTCGGCAATGACCTGCAACAGCTTGTTCATTCTGGAGCACTCCTGCGTCGCAACCACGACGTAAGGCCCATGGCTCTCTGTCAGCAACGGCTTTGCCCTCTCAGCCAAAGTGTTGAGGTCGAACTTGTGCGGGCACTTGCCCAAAAGGTCGTCCAGGGTGCTTCTAAGGCTGCTGTTCCCGGCACTACTGCCCCCGGCCCCACTTCCGGCGCTGATCTTCAATATCGTTCCAAAGAGCGTCTCGGTCTTGTTGGTCAAGTAACCAATCTCGGCGTTGGCGTGGAGGCCAAAGAGGGGAGGAGACTGCGAAAAGGGTTGGGCGAGGAGCGAAGCGACGAGTAAGGAGGATTAGATTTATAGTATAGAATTGCAATAGGCAGCGAGCGGCGGTGAGCGAAGCGAGTTGCCTAAATCAATGAATATCGTCTTGCCCCGACGTCTTTTGTGATTCGCTTCGCGCATTGCATTATGCAGCTCGCTGCCTTTGCTTGGCCTCACCTCAGCGGGCATGGCCCGATCAATGAAGGCGTTGTAACTTGAATAGGTCATACCAACAGGGTCGGGTGACACGAACTTCGGCGCCAGCTCTGCAGCTCCGACCAGACCTTCGTGGAAAGTGACGGCAAGGTAGGTTTCGCATGTCCTCCTGTCCCAGAAGTCCGTAATGTGGCCTCCGTACATGATCTCTCCGAACAAGTACCTCAGGTCTTGGAAGGGTACCCCGGCCTTGCTGTCCGAGGTGTTGAGGTAGTTGTTGAGAATGTCGGCGCATATCGTGAGGTCTCCCATGTTGAAGGAGTACTGGCGACTCCACCCCTGGGGTCCGAACCTGCGATGAGGGAAGGAACGAGTGAAAGGAAGCTTGTTAGTTATTGTGCTGCAGTAGAAAAAAGGTCGTCGCTTCGCTCCACCTCACCTCTTCCTTCCGAGCATGAGACTGTGGAAGAAACAGAGGCCGAAGAGGCATGCCCTGAATTCCTTCGTCTTGCTGCAAGCGTCGAGCCTGTCCTGGTCGAACACGGCCCATGCCCTCAAAAGGTTGCTCTTCAAATCGGCAGGAGCCTCATTGCTGACCTTGATGCAGGCCTGCAGGAGGGCCTCCGGCAAGTTTTTCATGTAGGGCAGAGGAGGGGCCTCGGCCGAGACGAAGCACCTAAAGCTGCTATGGGCGGTCTCGGCACACTGTTCGAGCTTCCTGTCAAGGGTTGGGAGCCATGACTGCATCAGGTGCAGGTTCTGCAGCATGATCCAGCCACCGCTGATCGCCATCTTCTCCAGCATTGCCTCTGCAGGCTTCTCCTGTCCCTGGCCCAAGCTAATGTTAACAAATGTGCCCTTCTCCGCACTAATGTCGAAGCTGGCGCCGAGCTTCTCGACCATGGGGGTCGGATCAACGCCGGGGAAAAGAACAAAGAAAATAGGGGTGCTCGCACTGCTCTCCTGGTACGTACTGAGCATGTTGAAGGGAGGCTGAAATTACGGAAGCGACAAGTTGAAGGTTGTTAGTTACGTGAGAAGAGGAATATTGATTTGCTGTCGCTTCGCTCCAGCCACCTCCCGTCCAATCTCACCTGATCGACGTAATTCGCCCCCATACTCTCTGTGAGGTAGGCTCTAAGCGCCTGGCTGACCCTATCAGGCCTTAGCGCCCTCAAAATGAGAATCTTTTCGATAGGCTTCAAGTTCTCACCAAGTTCGCCTGGGAAAACCACACTTTCGGGGTTGGGAGAGTTGTACCACTCTCCCCAATCCTCGGCATCCATGGAAACCTTGTCGCTAATTTCTTCGAAAATGGGGATCAGCTTCTCTTCTCCTTGAGCCAGGGCTTCCTCGAGGCCCTTGAGCTTGTTCCAAAGATTTTCGGGCAGGAAGGATGCAATCTCCTCTGTCATGGGAACGGGCTCGACGGCTCCTGCGTTCGCAACCATGGCGTCGACGATCCTCTTATCGACGGTTCCCTCGTTTTGTTGAATTTGGAACGTGAGCATGGTGGCAATGGTAAGCTTGTCCTTCTCGAACAAGCCCCTCCTCAAGTAGTCAAACAAGGTGCTCGTGATGAACTCCTTGAGCTTCAGGCATCTCTTGGCAATGACCTCCGGAGTCATCTGCGAAAGCTCGGCAGCCTCCTTTTTCTTGGTGAGGAGACCCCCAATCATGCCGCCAAGGTCTTCCTCACTAGGCATCCTAGCAGCCTTCAGCATGTCATTGTTCCAGTTGAACCTCTCGGTTTGGATCACGGCCTTGGCAAGGCTCTTCAACCTGCTCAAACCCTTGAGCAGCTTTTTGCCCCCTCCGCCCTTGAGCTTCTCCTGAGCCACCTGGATGCCCCTCTGGAAAATGACAACAAAGGCGTTGAGGCTGTACATGTAGTACGTGTTGATCTTGTGCAGGTCATTCATCAAAAAGAATAGAAGACTTCCCCTTGATGCAACGCTTCTGAACGCCTCACTGGTCTCGTTGACCTTGGCGTTGGTCTTGTGGCCCTCCTCCAACTTTTCATTCACCTCAATGCTCACCCTCTTGGCCTCCTCAAGACCCTCAATCAAGTCCCTGTCTTCGGTAATGTCTCCCTCGGCAGCGGTGAGCTGGATCAAAATCTGGTCCTCGAGAGCGGCGAGTTGCACCTTGAACTGGTTCTCCTGCTGAATAAGTGCCGCCTTTTGACTGGCCAAGTCAGGCCTCTCTTTCCTCACCACCAAGCTCAGAAGCTGGTCCTCCAGCCCCTTGAGGGTCACTGTAAAGTTAACGAGGGTTGTTTCGGCTTGAACCTCAGGTGGGTAGTGGGGGTTGCTCAACTTTGTGTGGAGGAAGAGCCTGAAGTCCTTGTTGTACTCGACCTCGTTCTCTCCGAGCTTAAGGATCGTCCTGGCTCCTCTCTTGATGATGGCGCGGCTAATAACGGGCGTGAGCACGGCGTCGATCTTCTCGTCCATGTTCTCGATTAGCAAGCTCCAGCCATTCTCGATGCTGTTCTCCAACTTGCTCAGAATGTCAGCATGGCCCAGCCTCGTGATCTGAAGGTTCCTCTCAGGAGTTGACTCCTTTGCCTTGATCCACGCAACTCCTTGGAGCTGCGGGTCAATCAACAGGGGCCACCTGCTGCTGTTGCACACGATTGTTCCATTCTCGCTAGATACGGGGTCACTCGGAAGTCCCTCCGTATTCCACCCGGCAATTTTCGCCTCGTTGGCAAGGGTCTTGAGAGGGTTGCACTCCTCGCTCATGACGATAGGTTGGCCCTTGGCTGCCGTCTTCAGGTACGGAAGCCAATGGTCTTCCATAAGAATCGTCCTGAACTGCTTCGTGAAGGGTCCAATGTAGCTGATGAAAGCAGCCGCCAGAAGAGTGTCCCCGACCAGAAGGTCCTTCTTCTTGTCTAGGTCGACTATTCCGAGGTTCCATCGAGCTCCTTCGCTGCCGAGGGCGTTGGTTAATCGCTGAGCAAGCTCAAGCTTCATCTTGCCCTTGCTGCTCGTCTCCTGGGCCTCCTTCATCTCGGCATCTGCCTTGTTGAACTCGGCCGTGAGTTTATCGAGCCTCTCTT
>JGI24540J26637_10000866_pt1 | contig 13149 bp, 16 predicted proteins | sample NorSeaMetagenome_FD_26637 | JGI IMG/M metagenome (IMG submission 26637)
AGACTAGTTGAAAAAGTAAGAAAATTATCAAAGGCTAACAAAACCAATCTAAATAGCAAGCACTCCTATAGAAAAATTATTCGAACCATAAAAAATTTAAACTCAATAAATACTTTTAAATTAACAAGAGCATTTACGCACTTTATGAATCTTATAAATTTAGCAGAGTCGATTGATGCCTCTAGAAGTGTAAATGAATACGAAAATAATAATAAAAAAATAAATAAAACTAATTTATTTATAGAAGAAATTTTTGAAGAATTATTTAATAATAAAAAAATTTCGGATACTAAAATATATAATCATGCTAAAAACCTAAATATTGGTATAGTGTTAACTGCACATCCAACAGAAGTTAAAAGAAGAACTTTAATTCAAAAATATCATAAAATTATTGAAATATTAGAAGAGAGAGATCTTTTAAAAGATTATCCTTCTAAACTTAAAGCATTAGACAAAAAGCTTTATGACGAGTTTACAATTATATGGAACACTGATGATTTAAAAAGAGTTAAGCCATCACCCTTTGATGAAGCAAGATGGGGGCTAGCAATTATTGAAGATAGTTTGTGGGACACTATTCCAAAAGTTTATAGAAGATTAAACTCTATATTTGTTCAAAATATGGACAAAGGTCTTCCTAAAAATTTTAATCCAATTGAATTTGGTTCATGGATGGGTGGTGATAGAGATGGCAATCCAAATGTTACAGCAAAAGTTACTAAAGAAGTAATTTTATTATCCAGATGGGAAGCAGCAAAATTATACGAAAAATCTCTAACTAAAATTATTAGATCTTATTCAATGGAAAAGTGCTCAAAAAAAATCTTGAGAAAAACTGGTAAATCATATGAGCCATATAGAGTTTTCTTAAGACCATTAAGAAATCAAATGAGAGCAACTCATAGAATGATTGAACAATATTTAATAAACAAAAAACCATTAGATCAAAAAAAACTTCTTAGATCTAAAGAAGAAATATTAAAACCACTAAGAGTAGTTAGGCAATCTTTGGAACAAAATAACAATGAAAATCTAGCAAGTGGTGAATTATTAGATTTAATGAGAAGAGCAAAATGTTTTGGAATTAATTTAGCAAAATTAGATATAAGACAAGAGTCCTCTAGGCACTCACAGTTAATTGGTGAGTTTGTAAAAAAAAAATATAATAAAGATTATGTAAAATTAAGTGAAAAAGAAAAAATTGATTTTTTAAAATCAAAATTAAATTCAAAAAAAAATATTATAAATAAATTTCAATTTAAAAATAAAGAAAATAAGGAAGTTTGGTCAACTTTTAATTTGCTGTCTAATGAGCCATCAGAATGTCTTGGTGCATATGTCATTTCAATGACATCTTCTGCTTCAGATATATTATCTGTATCTTTTCTGCAAAAAGAAGCAAAGATTAAAAATAAACTAAGAGTTGTTCCTCTGTTTGAAACATTAGATGATTTGATTAATGCAAAATCAATAATGGAAAATTTATTTTCTCACAAATGGTATAGAAATTTAATTAAACATAAACAAGAAGTAATGATTGGTTATTCCGATTCTAGTAAAGATGCAGGAAAAATGTGTGCTAGTTGGCACCAATATAAAGCGCAAGAAGAGATAGTTAAACTTGGAAATAAATATAAAATCGACATAACTTTTTTTCATGGAAGAGGTGGTTCCGCAGGTAGAGGAGGAGGACCTATTCAAGCAACATTGAGATCATTGCCTCCTTATTCAGTTAATGGAAAAATAAGAATTACAGATCAAGGAGAAGTTATTCAGCAAAAATATGGCTATGAACCATTAGCAAAATATAATTTATGTAGTTATATTGGAGCAGTATCACAAGCATCATTAAATCCGCCACCACAACCCAAAAATTCATGGAGAACACTAATTGAAAAAATGGCTGAAATTTCAAAAAGCTCTTATAGAAAAAATATTAACCAAAATTCAGATTTTATAAAATACTTTAAAACCGTAACACCACATGTTTCGTTGAGCAAACTATCGATAGGATCTAGACCATCAAAAAGAAAAAATGTCGATAATATTCAAAGTCTTAGAGCAATACCCTGGGTTTTTGCATGGACTCAAATTAGGTTAATGTTGCCCGCGTGGCTAGGTAGTGCCGAAGCGCTAAGATATGCAAATATCAAAGAATTTAGAAAAACTTTATATGATATGGAGAGAAATTGGCCCTTTTTTAATTCAATGCTAGATATATTAGATATGGTGATTTCAAAGGTTGATCCCGATATATCAAAAATTTATGAAGAATATCTTGCAGATGATAAGTTAAAAAGAGTGGGTAAAAAATTAAGATTTCAATTTGAAGTTATTAAAAAACTAAATAAAGAAATAACACCTAATGAAATTATTAAGGCTAGGAAACAATTCAGAACATCTGTTGTAGTTAGAAGTATTTACTCAGAGGTACTTAATATTATTCAACCTATCGTGATTAAAAAAATCAAGACTAATAAAAATAATCTAGATAAAAAATACCTAAATGATGCATTACTAACATCTATTGCTGGGATTTCAGCAGCAATGAAAAATACAGGATAGATGATAGAATTATTGATTGCATTTGGAGCAGGATTAATAAGTTTTTTATCACCATGTGTGCTTCCTTTAATACCTGGATACATTTCTTTTATTTCTGGTCAGTCATTAAAAGAAATTTTAGAGTCTAAACAAGTAAATTTTTTACCTTTAATTCTATTTTGTTTTGGTTTTTCAACAGTATTTATTATCTTAGGTGCTTCGGCGTCATATTTGGGACAGACGCTATTACAAAATTCTGAAATATTAAGAATTTTAGCAGGAATTTTAATAATCATTTTTTCATTACAGTTAATTGGGATAATTAATATTAGTTATTTAAATCTTGAAAAAAGATTTGAGGCAAAAAAATCACAAAATATTATGTTTCCCTACATGATAGGATTAGCCTTTGGTTTTGGATGGACTCCATGCATTGGTCCAATTTTAGGATCTATTTTGGCTTTAGCCTCTATAGAAGAAACTTTATCAAGAGCTTTATTGTTACTAAGCTTTTACTCTTTAGGTCTAGCTATACCTTTTGTTCTATCTGGCTATTTGATTCAAAGATTTTTAATATTTTCTAAAAATTTTAAAAGAAATATAAATTTGATATCAAAAATTGGTGGATTTACTCTTTTAGTCACAGGTATTTTAATCTTAACTAATCAATTACAAACAATAGGGTTTTATATATTAAGATTTTTTCCCTTTATGCAAAATTTCGGTTAAAAAGTATTTAATGAAAATTTATCAAATTGATTCAAGTGCCAGAAAAGAGGGATCAAGCTCAAGAGCACTAGCAAAAAAATTATTAGATAAAATTAAAAAACCAGGTGATGAAGTAATTTACAGAGATTTAGATGACGATATGCTTTTCGTTAGTGGCTTAACAGAATCTGGAATGAAAATTGATGAAAAAGATCAAACAGAAGATCATAAAAAAATGTTTGAACTATCAGATAAACTTGTAAAAGAATTAAAAGAGAGTGATGTTATTATAATTTCAGCTCCAATTTATAATTATGGACCACCAGCAACTCTCAAAGCTTGGTGTGATCTAGCTGCTAGAATTGGTGAAACATTTAGATTTAAACCTAACGGAAGAAGAGAAGGGTTGCTTAAAAACAAGCAAGCTTATTTAGTGATTACTTCAGGTGGGACTAAACTCAATAGTTCTGAAGATTTTTTAACACCATGGTTAAAATTTATATTAAACTTTTTTGGTATCGAAAAAGTTGAAGTAATTAGTGCTGATCAAATGGCCTTAGATTATAAAAAGTCTATTCAAGATGCAGAAACCCAAATCGAAAACTTGTTTAAAGATTAGAAGAAATAATCAAATTATCACAAAAAATTCATCATTCTCCTTGTTGTGATTTTATAATTTCTTTGTTAGCATTAAGCATGAAAAGAATAATCCTTTTGATTGCATTGAGTTTATTTTTTGTCACTAACAGTAATGCTGCTTGTGATGACCCACTAACAGACGGTGTTGATTATTCTAACTGTAGATTTTCTGATGCACAAGATTTACAAGGAAGTTATCTACCTAATTCAAACCTATCTTTTGCAAGTTTTATTCAAGTGAATTTTGATAAAAGCATTATGATGAACTCAAATTTATCATTTGGTACTTTTCCAGAATCTACATTTGTAAGAGCTAATTTATATGAAACAATATCTATTGGAGCGAATTTTGAAAAATCTAATTTTACAGGCTCAAATTTAACAAGGGTTGACTTTATGGGTGCCACTTTAATTGAAGCTAATTTTCAAAACTCAAATTTAATGGAGGCTAATTTTACATCTTCAAATATCACTAATGCTAATTTTGAAGGTGCAAACCTAATTGGTGCAACTTGGACTAATGGCCAGACATGTGGACCAGATTCTATCGGTGTTTGTAATAAATAAAAAATGAACACTTCAATAAAGACAGACGACGTTATTTTTAATTTTTTTAAGCAAATTTGCGATGAAAAAGATGATCAAAAATGTTTAGAACTTGGGAATAGCTGGATTAATGCGATGGAAACTAATTTATCAGATATGGAAAAAAATTTAAATGGAGCTGATAAACTTAAACATAAAGACGATATAAAAAGTAACCGCGATCATTTAAATAGCTTAAAAATTAAAAATTCTTCAGAATGGCGCGAATATGCAACGCAGTGTATGATTGAAATAATGAATCACAAAGGACAGTAGTTGTGAGCAATCAGGAAAAGGTTTTTTTAATTATTTGTGCTTCGTTAATTATCTTTACTTTGCAATACTTAATAGAAAAACATTTTTTTTAAAAAGCTTTATTTCTCTAAAAAAATATAATATCAACTTCTTAAAGGGGTGTCGTAATAGACTGAGATTAAACCCTAAGAACCTGTCCGGTAATTCAGAAAGGGAGAACAATGGATAAAACATACTTTATAAGTCAATCAACATCACTATCGTTAGTAATTATTATTAGTTTAATATTTGCTATTTTAGGCCTTTATTATTCTAAAAAATTTAAAGGCATAAATAATTATTTAACTGCGAATAGAAATATTGGTTTATTTTCTTTAACCACAAGTTTGGTTGCATCTGCTTTAGGGGCATGGATATTATTTGGTCCTGCATCAGCAGCAACTTGGGGNGGAATAGGTGCAGTTATAGGTTATGCGCTTGGAACAGCTTTTCCAATGATTTTTTTAATTTATTTAGGAAAAAAAATTAGAAAAGAATTTCCAAAAGGATCATCTTTAATTGAATTTATGAGAAGAAAATTTGGAAAAAGTTTATTCAAATTAATTTTATTAATGACTATTTTTTATATGTTTATATTTCTCTGTGCAGAAGTTACCGCTGTTGCTATTTTAATAAACTATATTTCAGGAACTGAACTGTGGATTACGGCATTGATAGTTCTTATTGCAACGTTAACATACACTTTATATGGAGGTTTAAGAGCTTCGATATTTACTGATAATATTCAAATGATTGTCATCGGAGTTCTTCTGGTAATATCTGTATCTTATATTATTACATTTGCTGGTAGTGAATTTTCATTTAGTTATGTAAAAGAAAAAAACCCTCAATTATTAAGTGGTTCTTATATTCCAAGTTATACTGCAGGATTAACTTTCTTCATTGCGGTTGCAGCTACTAATTTATTTCATCAAGGAAATTGGCAAAGAGTATATGCTGCAAAAGACCAACAAACTTTACAAAAAAGCTTAATTATTTCTTTTTTTATTATTGTGCCAATTGTTTTTTTTATGGGTTTTGCTGGAATGGTTTCGTTTTCAATAGATCCTAGTAATAGACCAGATCTTGGATTTTTTACATTATTATTAAAAGAACAAACAGAAATGTTAGCATTGATAATTATTACNTTAGGATTGGCTTTAACTATTTCAACAGTTGATACTTTGGTAAATGCGATTTCAAGTTTGTTTGTTGTAGATGGTAAAGCAACATTTAATCTCAATAAAAAAACTGATTATTTAAAATTATCCAAATATTTTATTATTTTCTTATCTGTAATAGCTTTTATTGTTGCCTCAAAAGGATATGACGTTTTATACCTGTTTTTATTGGCAGACTTATTTTGTTGTGCATTTGTGTTAACAGTTTTTTTAAGCTTCTATAACAAAAGTATTGATGAAAAAACGGCATATGCATCTATTATAGTCGGGTTGATTGGCGGTTTCTTGCTATTTCCATTTCCAGATTTTTCGAAAAGTTTATTAGTTGGAATATTGTTGCCTAAAGAAATTTTTGCAACTTTTATTGCCCAGCAATTATTATTTTTGTCTTTTGTAATAGCAACGTTCTTACCAATGTTAATCTTAAAAATTAGAAAGTTTTAATATCAAGTTTAGTTAAATATATTTTTAGAAGGGGTCGCTCTTTAAGCTAATTACCTAAAGAGCTCCCTTATGTAGCCTCTTTGGCTTTTAAATCCAATTGGATTTTTATTTTTGTGTATTTGAAAAATATGCTTATTTTCAGTTATGTGTCAGGTGGTGTAAGTTTTAACATAATAACCTCCTTAATTACTAAGTTAATTATCTTACTAATGAATTTCAATGAATTTATTTTTATTTTATGCAAATAAATTTCTTGAATACAACCTAGTGCTTTAGTAGATTCTCGATATCAAATTTGTTCTCCATTATTTCTTAGTCAAAAATATTATTTAAAAAATTTTTACTTATTATTCAAGTTTACATATTTCACGAATATGTATAAAGTTTTCTCATGAAGTACTTATGTGCAATTAAAGATTTAGCGATTAGTCTTGTAGTATCTACTGTTATTATTTATGGATTAAATATTGTAGCGGGTTTTGCTGGTGCAGATTACACATTTACTAACGGTGAAGCTTTTATGATCTGGATCTTGATGGCGATATTAGTAAATAATTGCTTGAAAAAATAAAATCTTATTAAAATGAAAATAGCTTTTATAGGTACGGGTCTTATGGGTTACCCGATGGCTAAAAACCTAATTAATAAAAAATTAAATTTAACAGTTTTTAGTAGAACTTTAGAAAAAGCAAAGCCTCTTGAAAAACTTGGAGCAATCATAGCGAACTCTTTGGGTGAAGCAGTCAAAGAGGCTGATATTGTTATAACAATGCTAACAGATGATGAGGCAGTTGAAAAAGTTTTAGGTAATCAGGAATTTTTAAATAACTTAAAAAATTCATCTACTGTAATTGATATGTCTTCCATTAAACCAAAGATTGCAATTCAATACGGCAAGTTATTAAAAGATAGAAATATTCATTTTTTAGATGCACCAGTTTCAGGTGGAACAATAGGAGCAGAAGAGGGAAGCTTAGCTATAATGGTTGGTGGTGATCAAAATGTGTTTGATGGAGCTTTTGATACCTTAAAGATTATGGGCAATCCAACTTTAGTTGGTCCTATCGGTAGTGGCCAAGTGTCAAAACTTGCAAACCAAATCATTGTTGGGGTAACAATTGGTGCTGTAGCAGAAGCAATTACTTTATGTGAAAAAGCAGGTGTGGATGCAAATAAATTTATCAAAGCATTATCAGGCGGATTTGCAGATGGAAAAATTCTTCAAAATCATGGAAAAAGGATGATTGATAAGGATTTTTCACCAAAAGGAAAAGTCTCAACACACTTAAAAGATATGAATAATATTTTAGAATGTGCGGGTGATTTTAAGACTAAATTGCCAATTTCAAATCTCATTAAAGAAATGTTCAAATCATTAGTTGATCAAGGAAATGATAATGACGACCATAGTGCATTGTATAAAGAAATTGAGAATATTAATAAGTCTTAATAAAATTTAACTTTATTCAACATAAAGAAAATAGTAAGAGTTTGAAGTGGATCAATTTAATTCAAAAAATTACTCTATCTATGCTAATTTCTTAAACAGGTTAGCTTTAGAGTTAACAAAATTCTATTATTCTAAGTTAAATAAAACATTTAAAGTATCAAATAAACTTAAAGGAAAAGGATATGATCCTGTAACCACGTCTGACAAAGCCTTTGAAAAATTTATTAGATCAAAAATTAAAAAAAAATTTCCAGATCATCAAGTTATCGGAGAAGAATTTGGTCAAAAGAAAACTAAAAGTGATTACACTTGGGTAATTGACCCTATTGATGGAACTAGATCTTTTGTAATTGGTAACCCAACTTGGAGCAATTTAATTTCATTAAATTATAAAGACACACCAATTCTAGGATTGGCAAATTTTCCAATACTTAAAAAATACTATATTAATTTTTCAGATAAAATTGCTTACGTGGTTCATAATGGAAAAAGAAAAAAAATTTCTGTAAACAAGAAAGCTATATTTAAAGACGTTAAAGTTTCAGCAGCATTTCATGGCTGGCTATCTCTTGACAAACAAAAAAAAATTCCTCAAATTTTAAAGTTGATGCAATTTCCTTGTAGTGATGCTCTAAGTTATTCTCATCTTGCAGAAGGAAGAGTTGATGTGGTAATTCAATGCTCAAATAAGATTTGGGATATACATCCATTAATACCAATTATTAAAGCTGCTGGTGGATATATTTCAACATGGGATAATAGAGATGCTATAAATGCTGGAAATATTTTAGTGTCATCAAATAAAACTATGCATAATAAATTTCTAAAATTGTTAAAACCAGTTTCAAAATGATACCAGATAAAGCTCAAAAAATTTTAGATTTTTGGTTTAAGGAAACACCTGCTGATAAAAGATTTAAAAAAGATGATGCATTTGATCAAACTATAAGAGATAAATTTTTAGATGATTATGAGCTTGCAAGTCAAAATGAATATGATGATTGGCAAGATCAGCCTATGAGCACTTTAGCTTTGATTATTCTCTTTGATCAATTTTCAAGGAATATGTTTAGAGATAATAAAAAAGCTTTTGCGCAAGATCATAAAGCTAGATTAATTGTTAACGATGCTGTTTATGCTGGTTATCTTGAAACTATGAATGAAAGTCAGAGGCTTTTTATGCTTTTACCTCTAATACATAGTGAAGAGATAACAGATCATGATATGGCGTATTATCTTCTAAATAAATATTTAATAGAACATGAAGATTTTCATAATATTAAAAAATTTTGGAAAGATCACACTAAAGCTATAAGGCTTTTTCATCGATACCCACATAGAAATAAGATTCTTGGAAGACAATCTACTGAGGAAGAAATAGCCTTCTTAAATCGTCCAAATTCCTCTTGGTAGTTAATGAATTTAAAATTTATTTATAAAATTATTAATATTGATGAATTAAAAAAAGCTAAATCATCAGGAACTTACTCAGGTTCTTCTAAAGATATACAAGATGGCTATATTCATTTTTCAGGCGAAGATCAGTTAGAAGGTACATTAAAAAAATATTACGCCAATCAAAAAGATTTAGTTTTACTAAAGGTTGAAACTTTAAAATTAGATCACTTAATATGGGAACAAGCTTCAGATGGAAATATGTTTCCTCACTTATATTCTCCACTTAATTTATCAAATGTTACTGATGAATTTGAAATTCTTTTACAAGATGATGGTTCTCATAAATTACCTGATAGTTATTAAACTAATCTACTCTTCCTAAAAGATTAACCATTACGACACCAGTGATGATTAATATAATTCCAACGATCCCATACAGATTAGGAATTTGATTATATTTAATCATTGCAAATATCAAAACACCAGTAACAGTTAATCCACTATAGGTAGCGAAAGCAAAACCAACAGGCATTAACGACATTGCTTTTGCAAGTGAAAACATTGTTATACTCATTAAAAGTATACAAGCAATTGTAGGTGTCAGTTTTGAAAATCCATCTGAAATTTTAGCGAAACTATTTGCGGCAATACCAGTTGAGATACCGATTGCCAAAATAATATACCCCATGAAAGGTTTCATGGTTAATCTTTTGATGCAATTTTATCAACCAAAGGTCTCATAAGAGGTGCCATGGTAAAAGCTGCAATTAAAGCAACAGGAAATGCAAACATCCAAGAATAAAACCATCTATCAATAAAGCCATCTGACAAACTTGTATTTACTGCAACTACCACTCCACTCATTATAACACTCATTCCAAAAGACATAAAAATCATAAATAAAGGTTGTGCGTATTTTTTTGAAATCATATTTAATTATTTCCCAACAAGTTAACCATTAAAACACCGGCAATTATTAATGCCAAACCTATTAATGAATATAAGTTAGGCATTTGATTAAATCTAATTACACCAACTATTACAGTTGCAATAATTGTTAAACCCGCAAATGATGCATAAGTTATTCCCATAGGAATATTTTTCATCACCATTGATAGCGCGTACATACATGCAACGATTGTTATTCCAGTGATGATACTTGGAAAGAGAAGGGTAAATCCTTCAGCACTTTTAGCAAAACTATTTGAGGTTACTCCCAGAATAACAGCTAGGATTAAAATAGCATATGAAGTAGCGAGACTCATTTAATAATATTAAATGAAATCTCGCTAAATATATATAATTATTTAGGTATCTTGGTCGCTCCTGTTTCAAGAGAAATCATTTTTCCATCTTGATATTTAAAGACAGCCATTACAGCCTCAGTATTTCCGTCATCAAATGTAACAAATGCGTGTTCAACACCAATTTCATCATTTTCAAAAAGAACTCTTATTTTATCTCTTTTAATGTCACCACTCATCGCCCACTTGATTACATCTGCTTTGCCTAAAACATTACCTGATGCATGCATAGTAAATTTATAATCATCATGTAAAATTTCATTCATTGCAGCTTCATCTTTTGCTTCCATTGCCGCATTATACTTTGCTAATATTGACATGTTTTTTCTCCTTATGTTTATGTTTATATTTATTTTGATTTTTTAAATCTTGCCTTTTTTCATTTTAATAATTAATTTTTTTTAAAATATTCCCTTCAACACCAAGGAGATAATAACCTTGGCTATCTTTATTCTGAACTCTTGTTGAACAACTTGGTGCAAATCTTAATTTCCATTTATATCTTCCAGCTTCTTTTAATTTTTTTATTATGTGTAAATAATTTGGATGTTTATATTTTCCAAGCTCAAATAAGCAAAAAATTTTATATGGATCATATGGATCTTCTCTTGTAGGTGTTAAGTAAACTGAGTCCATAAATTGAGGGCACTTATCTATATTATGTGCATAAATCTTTCCAATTTTAGGACTACTAGGATCTACTGAATTTAACATTGTCCTTTGATCATAGTTTTTTAAATGACTACTATGGCTCTTAAGATCTGATGATTTAATCCAGGGCATACAATTTGTCCCCATTCCTTGAGTATGAAGTAATTCATGCAATGCAATTGCGGCTTTTCTCTTGTTAGTTTTAACAGATTTATTTCGTAAAAATATCGAACCAAATCCTATACCAGCCTCACCACCGTCACGACTATTGAAATCGGCGAAATTAAAATAAATTTTTTTATTATTTGTTTGACCTTTGTTTTTATATAAGAAAGGTGTTATGTCATTATTTGCATCTTTATTAAGCTGATTAAAATTTTTATCCATTCTTATAAAAGTAATATCTAATTTTCCATCTGATCTATAATCTAGCTTATATTTACGTGGAACCTTGTCGCCTTTTCTGTTTCTCCTAGTAGATTTCTCCATCCATTTATTCATCTTTAAGATTATTTTTTCCATTTTCCCATTTATATCTAATTCTCTATCCTCACTATCTTGAGCTAATAGATAATTAAAATGAATTTGATAATCATCATTTACATCAGGTTGGTCTTCAAAAAACCTTCCTGGTTTATCATCTGAAGCTAGAGATATGTTTGCAAATAAGAAAAATAAAATAATTAATAAAAATTTTTTCATTTAAATTTTTGACTCTATAAATTTTATAATTTCTGGATGATAATATTTAAAGCAAGAATAAAAAATTAAATGGTGACCAGCTGCTTTTTTTTTCATCTCTTTGTATAGTTTCTCATCAACTTTAACAAACTGTTTGATACTTGTTATTTTTTCCCTACCTTCTGGCCAAGTTTCTCCCCATCCATTTTGCATTTTTTCTTTTATACGACATTTTTTGCCANTAACAACAATATCTTTTCCAGTATGACCAGGNGTATCAATCCAGTTTATACCTGGAATATTTCCTATATCTTTTTTCATCCAATCACCACCGTTACGCCAACCTCGCTCNCCATCTACTGGACTATGAAAGACTAGTGCATTAATTCTTTTAAAACTTTTTAATTCATCTATCTGCATTTTTCGAAAAGGAGTATCTGGTTTTCTATCCCAGCAATTAGGCATGAAAGCAATTGTTGCATTAAAATCCTCTGGGTGAAGTCCCTTATGTCTCAAGGTATCCATTCCACCACATGAATGTCCTGACATAAAAATCTGATTTCTAGGAGTTCCTTTAGAAACTAATTTATCAATAAGCTCTTTATTAACGTTTACTCTTTTAGGTAAAGCCCAGTTTTTAAGCACACAATCATACCAAGGTTGATGGTAAGCACCTTTAAATTTCCTTGCACAATCATACCCATCGGTTCCACCTGCTTTATGTAAGTTGCCATTAAGCATNAAAACTAATTCTTTACCTTTAATCATTGTACCGGATAATTGCCCAAGTTGTTTTGGAAGAAAGTCTCTACATTCTCCTGCCCATTGGTTATTTTTAACTTTCCATCCTCCTTTATTATGAATCATTATAATTTTATTTGTTGGATCTGGAATATCTCCTTTAATTACTTTGACTTTTTTTCCATCACTATAGATAAATACATTTCCATTTATGTGATCACTATTACAATCCCTTGCATTAGCAATCGTACTTAAACTCAATAAAATAAAAATTGTTAAAAATAATTTTTTCATATTATTTAAGTCTTGAAGCAATGTATTCTTTTATTAGTGGATGATAATGCATAAAACAATCAGCATGATTTATTATATGAANATCTTTTAATGGTTCCTCCCAATTTGATCCAGCTGTATTACATTTTTTTCCATTAACTTTTTTCTTTTCAGAAACTACAACTCTCTTAAAGTTTGGAATATCATCCATCCAATCAGAGGTTAATCCCTCATAAGGATCCAAAGGATGAGT
>JGI24540J26637_10000868_pt1 | contig 13128 bp, 6 predicted proteins | sample NorSeaMetagenome_FD_26637 | JGI IMG/M metagenome (IMG submission 26637)
GAGGAAGGCTGGAGCAGGGGTTCCCAGAGAGCGTGAGGTCGCTGAGATTCTTTGACTCCGCGAACGATACGGCGGCCTCGAGGATTTTGATATCGTTCCTTGCCAGCCGGCAGCTCTTAAGGAGCTTCAGGGGCTGCGATGAGCAAAAGGACGTGAGCGAAGCGACGAGCAGAAGTTGTTAGTTATAGCACTGTGCGCCGTTTTGCTGTCGCTTCGCTCCAGTCCACCGCCCAGCCTCACCTTCAAAGGGCTGGAATCCTGCAACTTGTTCCCACTGGCGTTCAACCTCTCCAAGTTAACCATAGACTCAATTCCCGAAAGCGACTCAAGATTGTTCTCCGCGATGTTCAAGGTAACAAGCCTGCTATAGTAATCAGTCGCGTCGGGACCCAGAATACACTCCAAAATCGATCCAGAGAGGAGATTGTAACTCAGTGAGAGCAGAGAAGGAGGAGAGGGGACCAAAGAGGGGAGACTAACGATAGATGTCAGCTTTTTCTGTTCATCTGAGGTTTCACTGCTGAGATCTAACACGACTTCATCGCCTTGCTTCGAAATCGTGGCATTTTGCAGCTTCATTTGAAGCAAGGACAAACCTTTCGAAGCCGGTAGGGTTGGTTTGCTTTCATCATCTTGTGCGGTTCTTGTGTCAGGGTCCGGTTGGGACAAGGTGGGTACAGTGACCGAGATTGGTGGCGCATTCTTCTTCTTTTTATTCTTCTTTCCCATTGAAATAATCGGGTAGCAACTGTTTTTTGAGGAGGCCACTTTTTCTCTTTTTCCAGTTTACGAGATAAACCTAGGAAGATGTTCGATCGGAGATTAAATTCCATTCTTCTGCTACCTTCTTTATATTTATTGTCGAACGCGCTTGACGATAGGTCTGAAAGCGCCTTTCTTTATCTTTCATTGGAACAACCGATTCTGGACCCGAATTCCTGGTTTCTGACAAAGGATGAGACACGCGATGCAATGGGAGGTTCCTGGGACAGGCAACAGGAGCTGGAAATGTCAATTTGGACGAGGGGCAACGTTGCCGTCCCATTAATAACAGGCGAAACGATGTTTGCACAGGTGAGATGGTGTGTCATGTTGAGAACTGCACTCTAGTCATTCGTCTGGCGACCTCTTGGCGGCCTCTTAATTCCGCTTCCGATTGAAACTAACGTTTTCCCCTTCCCCAATACAGTTACTAGAGGACGTTCTGGCAACTGACAAGGACGATTATATCTACTACACGGCATGGGCTATTCAACCCAACATGACCCTCGACCCCAGGAGGATTGTCGCCCCGGGCAAGAACACGACGATAGAGTCTCTTTGGACTGATGCGATTGGGCGTGGCGTGAAGTGCCTGACTCTACTGTGGAGAAATGAGCTCAACTTGGAGATCACCCGTAAATGGTGGGATTCGATGAAGATCGCTGCAAAGGCGGTTGGAGCCGGGGAAGATCAGGCACGTGCTATTGTTGACGGTCGCACGAAGGTGGGAGGTTCGCACCACCAGAAGTCTTTTGTTATCAGACGTTCCGGTGAAGCTGTAGCATACTTGGGCGGAATCGACGTGACGCACGATCGTTGGGATACTCCAATACACTGCTGTTCTATTGTTAAGCACGAGCGTTCCACAGAGTGCACAGAAACGTGTAAGGATAGAGAGACCGAGCCTAACAATTTTAGGCCTGGCTGGGAAGACGTTTCTGTCCGCCTGAGGGGACCGGCGGTGTTGGATGTCGGGGCGAACTTCCTATCCAGGTGGAATGACGACGAGGACCCTAGCGTCATCCCTCCCTACATTGAAGCTGCGGTGGAGAAAAAAGCACCGAAGATGGATCCCGCCGACGTGGCAGCTTCAGGAGTCGGAACGGTGGCGGTCCAGGTCCTGCGTACATTTGCTTGCTCTTACCAGCCTATCTGCGCCAAGGGGTGCTATTCTAAAAATGCACCGTCAGGTGACACAACCTACCTGAGTGCCTTGGTGAAGGCCCTTCGAAGGGCAAGGAACTACGTCTACTTGGAAGACCAATACGGCTTGTACCAGCAGGACTATCACGAAGCGATCGACAGCGCACTAGCTAATGGTCTAAAGTACGTCGTCGTTTTGATCCAGCCGCCGGACCCTGAGGCGGATCAATTCGGCTATTCCAGCTATCAAGCGATGATGTGGGACCCTCTGAAGGAGAAATACCCCGGAAGAGTCTCTGTCTATTCTCGAAATGACGGGACTTATGTACACTCGAAGATTGCAATCGTAGATGATGTCTGGATGTCGGTCGGAAGTCAAAACTTGAATTATCGATCCCTAACGAGTGACACTGAGCTCGCTTCCGCCTTGGTCGATGAGGACACCTTGGAGGGGCCGGACGGTTTGACGGTTGCTAAGACGGCATTTGAATTCCGAACAGCCCTTTGGAGCGCTGCGCTCGGGGTCCAGGTAGATGCATTTAGAGGCTATACACTTGACGAGGCTGTCAAGCTCTGGCAGGATGGGAGTAGGGACGAGCGCCGCGTGGTTGAGTATAACCCAGCGAAGAAAGGCATATTTGGCAGAGCGACACAGCGTATCGTTGACGGAGATGGAAGGTGCGCAGGTTGGATCAAGGACGACGAGGAGGGCGTCAAAGGGTCAGGAGGGGGGGGGCTTGGAGGTTTCGGAGGGGACATTTCCGAGAAATACGAGCGGGTATAGATAAAATAGGCCAACCACTTTCATAGTAATATTTGTGCTTTTTCTTATTTGTCGAGCTCAATCCTTCTTCTCTTCACCCTTGTTCTTGTCGACGCTCTTCTTGACACTGGATTTGACTCGCCACACGAGGATCGCGCGATCGTTCTTCCCTATCGTAACGAGGGTCTCGTCATCAAGAGAGAAGCGCGCGTTTGCGACCTCACCAGCGTGCCCGAGCTCCTGAAGTCCTCTTGCACTCTTCAGTGCAGGGTAATTGTAAAGACGAACTTCGCCCTTGTTCAGTCCCGTAGCGATCAACTTTCGGTCCGTGCTCCTGTCCGCGCAAACGGGAGTAGAGGAGCCGATTGCCTTCTTAGGCGGCCAAATGCCCTGGCAGCTCCAGCCGTACGTGCACGTGTGCGTGGCCCAGTCCACGTTCTTAAGTTGACTAGGTAAACCGAAGTGCGCCCCATCGTTCGCATTATGGTTGAGGTGCTCCTGGTCCGCGGAGTCGGACTGGATCATCTGCGAATCTGTCGACCAATCCAAGAACAAAATCGACGCATTGTGCTTCTCGCACTTGGCGCGAAGGACGAAGTTCTTAGTTTCGTACAGGTAGATCTTTTGATCCATCGACGCCACGGCAAACGAGGATCCATCAGGCGAGTACTTGACGTCACGGATCCAGTGGCGCGAATCCCTGCCCTCGAACTTTACATCGAGGGAAGCGGTCTCGATAACGAGGAAAGCTCCATCCTTCTTCCCTCTCTTCCCCCCGCTGTTGCCACCACACCCGATCAACAGGAATCTCCCATCGTTAGACCACGCTACGCTCCTCATTTGAGTGTCCGTCTTGAGTTTCCTTAGCATCCTGTTCAAACTGATTGACCAGATTCTCAAGGTCTTGTCGTCGCCGACAGTCGCGTAGATATCCTTGTCAGTAGGATGGGGCGCCAACCCCCAAAGTTCGTTAGTGTAGTGTCCCTCGAGCAGCTGCAGCATGCTGCCACTCTTCCTGGCGATCTCATAGATTTCGCTCGACTTGGTACCGACAAGAATTTTAGTGATGGTGGTTCCCGTGACGTCAAGCCCCGCGTAAACGCTTCTGATCCCGACGTCAAGAGGCAACACCGAGGCCTCGTTCAAGTCGTATTTCTTGAGATGCTCAAGGTTCGTGGCCCACAGTTTCACAAAGCCGTCCTTTCCGCCCGTCACGAGCCCGCCTGCACAGCTATGAATCGCATTGATGCCCCGTTCGTGCGCCTTGATGATTTTGTCGAGCTTCCTTCCCATCCATACGTACAAGTGACCGGAGACAGTGCCGGTAACGAACTTGTTGCCAACTGGGGCGCCGCAAAGCATGGGCTGGACCTTCGCGACATTGCCGAACAGACCCTTAGACGATATCAAGTTAGCCCCCTCGACGTTCCAAAACTTGAGATGGCTCATTCCACCACTGCACATCTGGTACTCCGCTCCCGGTGACATGAACTGGGCGAAGAAAACCTTCTCATTCGCACCCTTCGAATTGCACTGCATTTCTGCGTCGTTCCAGTTTCCTGTGAGAGACGACCAGATGCACACCGAACGATCCGCGTCCGAGGCCACAGAAACGAGCTGCTTGTTATCAGGCGAGAACGCCAAGCTGACAATGCCGTTCCTGTGGAACTCCCTGAGGCAGATGATCTCAGCGGCGGTGCAGGCGTCGAAGACACGCACGCGCGGGCGGAGACAAGAATCTCCCGAGGCGCAGAATCTACCACCAGCCGACATGGCCATTGCGGAAACACTGTTGCCCTTGTGCCCCCTGTAAAACTTCTGAGAGTGCTCGTCCTTGTTATATATAATCGCTAACCCAGCATTGGGGTAAACCACCTTTGCCTTGGCGTTGTAGAGTACGGCGTTGCGTGTGGTCTGAGTTTCGCATCCATGGGCGTAAATGAGCTCGAGCTTGGAGTCTGGCACATCAGGGTTGGAAGGCGGAGGGTCCGAGGGCTCGACGAGTCCTGCCATCCACGGCTTATCTATCTCTGTTACCTTCATCTCATCGTCGGGCACTTCTCCGACTTCGGTGGGCACCTCAACCTCGACATCGGAATCATCGATTATCTCAGCGTTCGTGGCTCGGTTGTCCATCACTGCCTGGTCATCGGCTTCGTGCCTCCATACGAAGATCCCCTTGTCCTTGGCTCCAAGAGTCAGAAGATGGCTATCTCCCCCGGCCCAGCGAGCCTTTACAATATGCCCCGAATGCCCGCGGTATTTCTTGCTCATGGAGAACGAGGAGAGGTTGGGGTACCTGCTCAGCCTCAGCCTCCCAAAGTTGTCGCCCGCAGCGACCACGCGGTTGCCGAACTCGTTGGTCAAATTGCAGTCAACCGCCGTAATCTCTGCTCCGTCATTTTGTGCAGGCCAAGCTCCTTGGACAGGCCATCCAAGGGTGCACGTTTGACTCTCCCACTGCGTGTCCTTCAATCGAGATGCCGCGGGAATGTACATACCGGTATCCGCCTCGAAATAACACAACTCGTACGCCCCGCAATTACTTTGGAGGTATGTAGAGTTCTTCGAGAAGTCGAGGTGCGTGATGAAGCTGTTGTGCTGGTTGATAACGGCCGTCATGGTCACCTGGAGCTTGGAGCGGTCCCCAGAGTCGACATCGTACAAGTAAATTTTGTTGTCCCAACTCCCAACGACGATCTTCTCCCCGTTGGGCGACCACTTCATCTCAGTGATCCACTTCTGGCAGTCCCTAGCCTCGTAAATGATGCTGAAATCCTCCTCGTTCATAATCATCCACTTGCCGTCAAACTGCTTGGTGGACTTCTTGACGGGGGAACCGAATCCCACGGCGATCATGGTGCCGGTGGGATCGTAAGTGCAGGCCCTTGACATCATTTCAAGGGCGGTCATCTTGACGATCTTGTGCTCGAAGAGGTCCCACACACGAAGAGTTTTGTCGTCCCCAACAGTAGCAAAGTGTGGCATGGCTGGGTTGATCGATAAACCCCACAACTCGTTGTCGAAGTGGCCCTGCTCGAGGGGACCGTCCTTGTGTATGTTCTGTCCGTCGCTGGAGGCGACCTCCCAGATTTCGTTTCCTGCGGTTCCAACCAAGACCTTACCGAGCTCGTTGTCCCAGCACACGCTCTTGACGGGAGGGTGGAGGGAGCCCAACATTTGCATGTCGACGGCGATGGTGCACTCCAAAGACTGAGACCAAAGCTTAACTACGCCGTCACGGGCGCCGGTCACGATACCCTGGTTGGTGGAGTGGATTGTGTAAACGGAGGAGCTGTGCGCCTTGACGGAGACGTCAAGCTTCCGTCCCAGGAATCTGTAAAGGTGCCCGTCGGTTGTCCCAACGACGGGGTAGTTCCCTGTCCAGCCGACGCTGAAAAATGGTTGAACCTTCCCCTTTCCTCCGAAGATGGCGGTCTTGTAGTTAAGGTTGCGTCCACTCAGGTCCCAGAACCTAATGAAGTCGACGCCGACCTGTACGACACCCTTGCCATCCCTCGTGAAGTCGACCGCGAGGGTCTTCTCCTCCACCGTGGTGGTCGAGGCCTTCACCACGCCATTGGCCCAGTCGAAGATGATCATCTTGTGGTATGTGTCGGCCCCAATTGTCAGCAGGTGGGTTCCAGAAGGATCGAAGCAGACGTTGAGGACGGCTCGGCGGTGGAGGCCCTTGAAGCTCTGAATTGTGGTCATGGTCTCGTAATTAAAGATGTGAACATAAGGGATCTTGCCGACTTGGCCGACGGCACAGATGGGCTCACTAGGGTGAATAGCGAGCGAAATAATCTCGTCCACGGCATCCTGGTAAAAAAACTGTTCCTTGTCCTTGACGCTGTATTTGACGACAGTGTTGCCAACGTGGTAGAGTGCAACTCCTCCGAGGCCGTAGAAGAGGTTGGAGCGGCAGTCGTGTCCCCTGTAGCCGTGAACCCACTCGAGGACGAGGTTATCGTCGGGGACGGTGGCATCCTCGTCGTACTGCTGAGGGGCAACAATGGTCCTCTGCCAAGGTTTGACGGGGGTGAAGTCTTCGTCCCTGGCCCTTTCTTCCATGGCGAACACGAAGCTCATGTCATCGTTGTTTGCCATCTCCCAGACCTCAGCCTTGTCGAACGGCTTCCCGTCAACGAGGTCATTTTTGTCCTCTGGGTTGGGCTCGATGTTCCCGGCCTCCTCTTCGTAACCGTCAGCCTCGTGGACCCACTGGAACACGCAGCAATCATCGGCACCACTGGAGAAAAGGAACTTGTCGTCAGGTGAGAAGCGGACGTTGGTGATCCTGGCAGCGTGCCCTGTGTAGGTCACAAAGTTCTGGTCGTTGTGAATGGCGGGATACCTGTAGATCTTGATGCGCCCGAAGTTGTCGCCAGTGGCCAAGAGCTCCCCAGACGAAGAGCGGCAGCAAGTGCTAATATTGCCTCCGTCGTGGTACGGTCCCCATGCGCCCTTGGTTGGGAAACCCAAAACGCACGTCTGGGTCTCCCACTCGGTGTCCCTCTGGTTGCGCGGGGTCTGCTGCTCTCCAGTTTCAATGTCCCAGAAGAGGACCTCTCCGATGTCACTGTTTGATTGGATGAAGACGGCGTTGTTCGTTCCGAAAACTCGGCCAAAGTCAATGTTCACGACGCTACCCTTGTGCCCCCTGCACTTGGCCTTGGACGCAAAGTCCCCGACATTGTACACGTAGATGCAACGATCGAGCGACCCAAAGGCAAGAGAAGTGCCATCCTGGGAGAACTTGCAGTCCGTCAGGGTCTGCTTGCTGTCCCTGGCCTCGTGAACGATGGTCAAGTCCTCGATAGCGAGAACGACAAAGCCTCCGTCTTTCTTCTGCTTGAACTCTTTCTTCCCCCCCCCTCCGAAGCCGACAGCGATCTGCTGGCCATCAGGAGAAAATGCGACGCAACGGCACATCGTGTCGAGTTGAACCATCCTAATGACCCTCCTCTTGGAGGCATCCCAAAGCCTCACGGTCTTGTCACTGCCCACCGTAACGTACTGGTTGACGTTGACTGGGTTGACGGCAATGTTCCAGACACTTTGGCTGAAGTGCCCGGCGACAAGGGGCCCCTCGTGAATGTTATAGCCCTCACTGTCATTGATCTCGTAAATCTCCGAGCTCCACATGCCAACAAGGATTTTTGTTGTTGTTGGGGTCCCAGGCGACGCCAGAAATGCAGCGTTCCTGGCAGCCAAGGGCCGAGATGTCAAACATCGATCCAACTTCGAGCTGGTTCGACCAAAGCTGGACCTTGCTATCTGCGGAAGCGGTCACGAGCCCGACAGCGTCTCCTGTGGCATCAACAGGGACGTACATTGCAGTAATAGAACCCGAGTGAGCCTTGATGGCACGAACGCAGTTCCTGCCCTCCCAGATGCTAAGGTGTCCAGTGGATGCACCCGTAACTACAAACTTGTTGACAGCGGCGACGCAGGTCATTGACTGGAGAGAGACCTTCTTGCCGAAGAGTCCGCGCTGGCGATTGAAAACATTCCCCGAGCGGTCCCAAAAGTAAACATGGTTCTGTCCGCAGGTGGAGAAGGAGTCCTCGGTCAACCAGCGGCAGTCCAAGACGGGCTGCTCAGTCGTAACAGAGGTGAAAACGGGAAGCTTGGCCTCCCAGTCGTACACCGCGATGGAGTGGTACTTGTCCATGCCGACGGACGCGAGGAGCTTTCCGCTGGGGGAGAAATCGAGCTGGGCAACGCCAATCTTGTGGAAGCCAAATAGGACGACCTTGTTTTCCATGGTGTTAGTGGCCCAAATGTTGATCCTAGGCACGAGTCCGACCTGCCCGGTGGCTACGTAGGTCATCGTTTTACTAACGTGGTGGACGGTCAGGGCGCTGACCTTGTCAGTGTTGTCATTGGCAAAGGACTGCACGAGCTCCTTGTCACGACCCAGGCCGCTGAGCTTCACACCGACGGAACCGGCGGGGTAGACGATGCTGTCGCCATTCTTTGTGTAGAAGAGGTTCTGCCTAGACTCCCTGGAGTTGAATCCGTGAATCCAGTCCAGGTTGAGGGTGGTGTCTGGGGCAGTCCAAGGAATATCCTTGGGGAGATTCGAGGGCTCCGTGAAGGACACAGTGTTCTGCCAGGGCTGTTGGGGCACAAAATTTTCGGCAAAGCCCTTGGCCTCAGTCTCTAGCCACTCTGTGGCCCCAGAGTCTGGGTCCATGGTGGCCTTGTCATCCCTGTTGCGTGGAAGGGGCTGCCCCTCTCTCCTCACGAGGGCCTTCGTGAACTTCTCCCCTCCGAAGGACTCGACCTCGACCTCATCGAGGTCGCCGTAGTAGCATATCCAGGAGGAGAGCTCGGGGGTCTTGATGGCGTACTCAACAAATCCATCCCTGGCAATCATACCAACCTAAGAGCGAGGAGGAGCAAGTAGGGGCAAGGAGAGAAGTAAGCGGGGAAAGGAAATGTTAGTTATGTAAAGTCGGAAGGAAATACACGTTGCTGTCGCTCCAGCGCACCTCCTCATCATATCTCACCTCGCTCCCCGAGCTGGGAACATCGTCGAACGCCGCCACGGACAGCTGTTCAAGCTCCACCTCTAGGGGCGGGTCGATCCCGCTAAGCTTGGTAAGTCCCGAGATGGAGGAACGCAATGCCAGGGTCATTTCATCGACACTCAACAAGCCAGACTCGTCAAAGTCGTATATACCGAAGATGTACCTGACTTTCTCGGTCACGCTCATCCCTGAGACCAGGGCAAAGGCCGAGAGGAACTCTAGAGCGTCGATCAAACCATTCTCATCGTCATCAAAGACGTGAAAGACATTCTCGGCCAAGCTGTTCATCTTTTTATCGCTATAACCCAAATATTCCTTCAATGTAACCCTTATAATCTCTTGAAATTCATCTAGAGTTAGACCAAATCCTTCAGCAATATCATTAAAAGCTGTGTGGGAGGAGGTAAGAGACAAGTTCGAGTGAGACAAGTTCGATTGAGATGAAGAAAATCCAAAATAAGGGATTAGAAGGTACGTTGTGTTGGTGAGATTAGAGGTGATGGAGAGAAGGAACACATAGAGGCGAAATAAATTACAGAGATGTCATATTTTGGAAAATAATTTGACAAGTAAACGATGCTGTTGGGTCGAGGGGAGGTACATTATTTCCACTAATAAGCCTCTATACGCCTTACCTTCCCACAATTCAAGGATTGTACTACGGGGTAGGTTAAGAAATGCTAAAGCGTCTGGTAGGAGAGGCGCTTTGCCTACTGTCTGTCCCATGATGGAAAAAAATGCAAACCAAACTGCACAAAAAAACAATAAACCTAATATTTGTTGTTGCCGCCCCGACAAGCTGCCCAAAGACGACGTAATTTTTTAATTCACAACGACGCTGCCTGCGCCTGTACCGCAAGTGGCAAAGTTTTCCTCAACGTCCTTCTTGTACTCTGTAAACCGGAACGATGGTCTTTGGCGCTTCTTGAAGTGCTTGAACGTCTTGTAGGCAAAGTAACCAAGGACGAAAACTGAGATGAACGAGAGGAAGATTACATGGTCCGTGAGGGAAAATTGGGCCATAAGGAAGAAGTTAAGGACTATTGCGAACCCAGGAGTGTATGGAATGAAGGGCGTCATGAAGATGTCCTTGGTGGTGGTTATGTCGTCGANCTCCTGCCTGTTCACGTCAATCTTCAAAAGGGAGAGGGCCGAAATTACGAGCGAACCGAGGCCGGTGTAAGCCATCGGCTTGATGATATCGTCCGGGTTACCGTTCAACATGGGATCGCCGTACCCGTACCAGGAGAGGTAACCGCCGAGGGCCCCAAAGACCCAGAGTGCACTGGCCCACCTACGCACAACCTTGCTCGACACCATCTTCCCCCCGTTGCCGCACCTCAGCATGATAAGAGAGGTGTTGGTTAGGTTGAAGGAAAGAATGACACCGAGCGAGATGACGTCCCAAAGGATCTCGAAGGGGACGGCAAAGGTTATCAGGATGAGAACCCCCCCAGCGAGGAACATGCCTTCGCGAAAGATCCCGTTGTCGTCCATCTTGTGAAAGAGGCTAGGGATAAGGCGATCCTCAGACATGGCCGCCAACAGCTCAGGCTGAGGCATGAAACTTACGAGAACAACGAGGGGAAGAAGGGCGACTTCTCCGACAGCCGCAACATACTTAGCCACAATCCAGCCCTTATTGTCGAAAGCGTCCTCAAAGTTGGTTCCTCCCTCCCCGTCATCGTCCAAGTTGCTCCCGTCGCTAAAGTCAACGAGGTACGACAAGGAGAGCTGAGCGGCTGCCGAGAGGACAGCGGCGCCGATGAGAGTCCCTGCGATAGCACGTGGCATCACCACGCTCGCGTTCTCTGCGCGAGCAGCCATGCAGCACACCTCGTCAAACCCAATGAAGCCAAAGAAAAGGAGGGAAGTTCCCGTCACAGTGCCACCCATCCCTTTGGGGAAGAAGGTGTCGTAGTCCTGGAAAATATTCGGGTAGTCGGAGGGGTTGATGAGGGCAGAGCCAGCGCCCATAGCGATGAGGAAGAGAACTAGAAGGACCTTGATCACGGTAAGAACGTTGATGACCTTCTTGCCGAGGTCGAGCTTACAGAGGCATACGCTAACAACTAAAATTTGAAGGAGTGCCGCGAAGGGATCGAAGGCGAGCTCGTCAGTGTTGCCCCACTGCAGATCGAGCTGGGCATTTACGAGGGAAGAAAGCTTCCCCGACCAGCTTCGAGCGATACCAGCGCCACTGCAACGAGCGAAGCGACGTGAACGGGACTGTTAGTCGTGGTGCTTTGCGCTACGAAGCCCTGACCCCGGCCTTACCTGATGCCGTACTCCAACGTAAGACAAACACCCCCGATGACAGCGGCAAGCTCGCCAAGGGTCGTGTAACAGAAAATATAACAGGAACCACGGGTCGGGATACGGGCCGACAATTCCATGTAGGAGAACGCAGAGAGAAGGCAGGTGAGTCCGGCAAAGAGCCACGAGAGAACGGCAGAAGGACCCGCAATAGGTTGAACGTCGCCAGTAAGAACGAACACACCCGAACCTATGGTACCACCAATTCCGATTGCGAGAAGATCCAGGAAGACGAGCTTCGTCTCACCGTCTCTATGATTTTTTGGGGAAGCATCGGAAGAGGGAGGGGGTAAAAGCGGTTCAGAGAGAGGAGGTGACACAGAATCTCGGAGAAGGATCTTCTCCAGGGGCTTTCGCCTAGTTATAGCAAAAGAGAGAGCATCGATTAATGTTTGGGGTCCTGTTCTCGGAGCATTGTCTTCCGATTGCTCGCCTGCCTTAACAGGGCTTTTGGGGTCATATAAAAAGGATACACGATTAGATGATTCAGAAGGCGATAATATTGGCTGACTTGATGGCTGTCTAGCGTCGCGATTGACGTACGAATCGTTCCTAGGTCGTCCCATGGAACAACAGAATATGGAAGGAGGGAGAGCGCGATGTGTCAAGGAAAGTGAGAGAAATACCATCAATTCGTTCGCTTTTAAAACATTTTCCCGTAATTTGGTTTTGAAGCCACGGGTATTTGCAGTAAGGATCCTAAGAGGCGTTTCTACGCAATACATGCGATCTACTGAACCTTCTTCGCCTTGGCCCTCTTGGCCTCCTTTCCAAGGTCCCCAGTCTGAGATGAGCGAAGAGCGGGGCAAGGAGCAAAACGACGAGGGGGGTGCGAGCAAGGAGGAGGAAATCTGTAAGTATTACAGTTCTAGCTGTCGCTCTGCATCTTGTTGTTATCTTGCTTCTGCTGTCGCTTCGCTCCTGCCCTCACCTTGAGGTCCTCGTAGGTTCCAAAGATTCTGTCCCAAAGCTCAATGTTCTGAGCATAGTTCGTGCGGGAGGTGGCGTGGTGGCCGGCGTGGAAGCGGGTGTTGAAGAATCCCCAGTGGAGGTCTAGCCTGCAGTGGCCAAGCGCTCCAACGAACATGTTGGTGTAGAGGCAAAGGATGATAGCGACGATGTGGACAGAGTCCTTGGGCATCAACCAAAGGGTGGACATGGGGGAGGTCGACCATCCGGTGTAGAAGAAGTCAGCGGGGGTTGCGTTGCAGGTGTCGAACCATCCGCGCATAGGGGCAGGCTCTCCATGGTGGTGCTTGTGAACCCAGCGGTAGAGAAGGGGGAACGAGTGCACAATCCTGTGGCCGGTGTAGTAGACGAGATCACTGAGGGAAAAGACGACGACGAAGGCGACGAAAGTGTTCATGAAAGTCATCTTATCCATGTCATACACCATTGCTTCAGAAGCCCAGACCGTCTTGACGACAAGCCAGGAGACGAAAGGAAGCATCACAAAGCGGTTGAAATAGGCGTAGAAGAGATCCTTGAAAACAAGCTTGGGGCGCTTGTTGAATGGTGGTCCAGGCTGGTGAGGAAGGTCTGCCGGCGAGGGCGAGGAGTGAGGCGACGAGTGGAAGGGCGCAAGCGAAGCGAGCGCGGGAAGGG
>JGI24540J26637_10000871_pt1 | contig 13120 bp, 13 predicted proteins | sample NorSeaMetagenome_FD_26637 | JGI IMG/M metagenome (IMG submission 26637)
ATACTTTGCAGCCACCATGTAATTAATATTGTTACCATAGTGCCAAAAGACATTAAGTCACCATGAGCAAAATTAGAAAATCTCAGTACAGCATAAATTAAAGTTACACCAAGTGCCGCTAAAGCTAATTGAGATCCATAAGTTATTGCAGGCAATAAAACAAAATTAGAAAGTAAAACTAATGCATTGATTATGTCTATATATTCCAATTAACATTATCCTCCGAGAAAAGATTGTCTTACTTCTTTACTATCTAGAAGTTCTTTACCGGTTCCAAAATGTTTATTTTGTCCATTGACTAAAACATATCCATAATCAGCAATATTTAAAGCCTGCTTTGCATTTTGCTCTACAATTAATATAGCCATACCAGTTTTTTTTATTTCAATTATTCTTTCAAATAATTCATCCATTACTATTGGAGAAACGCCTGCAGTAGGCTCGTCTAGCATAAGTACAGATGGCTTTGTCATTAATGCTCTCCCAACAGCGACCTGCTGTCTCTGCCCTCCAGAAAGTTCTCCGGCTAATTGTGACTGTTTATCTTTAAGTACAGGAAAAAGATCGTAAATTTGATCAATAGTTTCTTCAAAATCGTCTTTTCTAATATACGCACCTATTTCTAAATTTTCTCTTACAGTAAGTTCTGTAAAAACATTATTAGTTTGAGGAACAAAACTAAGACCCTGATTAATTCTTAATTGAGTTGATAATTTAGTTATATCATTTCCCATAAAAGAAACAGAACCAGACTTAATTTTTAACATCCCAAGCATAGCTTTCATAGCAGTAGATTTTCCAGCTCCATTAGGACCCACAATTACAACAATTTCATTTTTATCGATAGCAACACTACAGCCATGAAGAATATCTGCTCCTCCATATCCACCTATTAAGTCTTTGCATTCAAAATATTTACTTTGCATTTTTTATTTTGCCCTACCTAAATATGCTTCTATGACAGTCTCATTATTTTTTATTTCTTCAATATTACCTTGTGTTAAGACTTTTCCTTCTGCCATGACAACTACCCAGTCACAAAGCTCACTAATAAAATCTATATCATGCTCAATCATACAAAATGTATAGCCTCGTTCTTTATTTAATCTCATTATAGTTGAAGAAATATCTTTCAATAAAGTTCTATTTACACCTGCACCAACTTCATCTAACAGAACTAATTTAGCATCTACCATCATAGTTCTACCTAGCTCTAAAAGTTTTTTTTGTCCGCCAGAAAGATTGCCCGCTAATTCATGAGTTAAGTGATCTAGTTTTAAAAATTCTATTACCTCTAAGGCCTTTTTTCGAATAATAATTTCTTCTGATTTAACTTTAGAATGATTAAACCAAGCACCAATTAACTTTTCACCAGTTTGAGAACCTGGAACAACCATTAAATTTTCAAGAACAGTTAATTTTGAAAATTCATGTGCTATTTGAAAAGTTCTTAACAAACCTTTGTCGAAAAGTTCGTGTGAAGGACAGTGAGTTATGTCCTCTTCTTCTAAAATAATATTTCCTGAGTCACTCGGTAAATTTCCAGCAATAATATTAAATAATGTAGTTTTACCTGCACCATTAGGACCTATTAAGCCAGTGATAGAGCCTCTTTTAATTTTTAAAGAAACATTATTTACTGCTTAATACCGCCAAAGTTTTTAGAAATATTCTGAATTGAAAGCATAAGTTATCAAATATATTTCACAGCTAAATTGTGAGCAATCAATTAATTTTATTTGTTCTTGAAGACCTATAATTTATATACAAAGCCCCCAATATCATGGCTAAGGCAAGTAATGCATTAATCTTAATTTCTTCATTCAAAAATAAAACACCTGTAAAGAAGGCAATGGGAGGAATCATAAAGTTAAGTAATGATAAAAATACTGGCCCTTTAAGCTCGATAATTTTGAAAAATAAAATATTTGCAATTGCAGTTCCAAATACACCCTGAATTACTATTGCTATAATTGCTTCATTTGTAAAATCTATTTTAAAGAAAGGATCATAAAATAAAGCTAGTGGAGTAATAAATAAAAGACTACCAAGGCATACCCCTGTTGCCATTGCGACAACATCTATTTTTGGAGCTAGTTTAGATAAAACGGCATTAGTACCATAACAACAAGCTGCTATTAATACTAAAATCTGACTAATAAATTCAATTTTATTACTACCACCTAATGTCAGCAAATTTTCTGGGCCAAATAATACAATCAGTCCAAAAAAAGCTACAACAAAAGCTAAAATTTTTGTTTTATTAATAACTTCGTCTTTTAAAATTAATGCAGATAAACCCAAAGTTAATAACGGCATTGGAGACATTAAAAGTCCAGCAAGCCCAGAATCTATATAAACTTCTGCTGAAGAAATTAAAAAAAATGGAAGTGCCAAACCTAGAAAGCCAAGGACCGTGTAGAATAACAAATTTGTATTTGCTAATGGAAGTTTTGATCCAGTGCTTCGTAAGTAAATAGATAAAATAATTGAACCTAAAAGAAGTCTAAAAAAAACATTTGTTGTTGGGCCAACATCTTCAACACTGATCTTAATAAATATAAAGTTTACACCCCAAATTAATGCTAATGTAACTAGACATAGCCAACTTAATAAATCTGGTTTAAATAGAGGTTTCATTTGAGACTTGTGCAAGGTATGATTAAACTTCTGTGAAGTAAATGTAAAATATGATTTGTTCTATCACTTTTAGCATTAGTAGTTCTAATTACCAGCTGTGCTAGCAAGCCACCACAGCAGCAAGAGAATATTTGTACAATTTTTAAACAAAAAACATCTTGGTATAGACTTGTAAATAGATCTGAAGAAAAATGGGGAGCGCCAATTCATGTTCAAATGTCTATTTTAAGACAAGAGTCTGCATTTCAAAATAGAGCAAAACCAGAAAGAACTAAGCTTCTTGGTATTGTGCCTTGGAAAAGAAAAACCAGTGCATTTGGTTACTCACAAGCAGTTGATGGAACATGGGATTGGTATAAGAAAGAAACAAAAAAACCGTTAGCTTCAAGAGTAAACTTTGCTGANGCAATAGATTTTACTGGTTGGTATATAAATAAGACCAATAAAATTAATGGAATTAGTAAAAATGACGCTTACAATCAATATTTAGCATATCATGAAGGTCATGGAGGTTTTAAGATCAAGTCTTATAATAACAAGGAATGGCTTATAAATACTGCCACAAAGGTTGATAAGCGTTCTAAAAAATATAAACAGCAACTTGATCAATGTAAAAGCCAATTCAAAAAGAAGATATTTGGTATATTTTAGATAATAATGAAAAAAATAATTCAACCAATTGCAGTGACTATGGGAGATCCATCCGGTGTTGGGGTCGAAATAACATTAAAAGCATGGAAAAATAATAATATTAAAAAACCTTTTTTCTTAATTCATGACTATGCATATGTTCAATCCATAGTAAAAAAAATGAAAATTAAGGTACCATTAAAAATTATTAATGAACCTTATCAGGCGAATAAATTTTATAAAAAATTCTTACCTATATATCAAGTAGATGTGCATAAAAAAACACAGTTAGGAAAACCTAATAAAGAAAATGCTAATGCAATCTTAAGATCGATTGATATAGCTCTAAAGTTTGTACAAAATGGTCAAGCATTAGCTATGGTTACTAACCCAATTGCAAAAGATATAGTTAATCTAGCATCTAAAAATTTTAGTGGACATACTGAATACTTGGCAAAAAAAAGTAAGTCAAAGAACTTCTGTATGATGCTTATGAATACAAGTATTAAGGTTGTTCCATTAACCATTCACATACCATTAAAGAAAGTTAGTCATTCTATAAGTAAGAAGCTTATTACAGATACGTTAAAAATAATTAACCAATCAATTAAAATTGATTTTGGAAATAAAAAACCAAAAATACTTGTTACTGGTTTAAACCCTCATGCTGGTGAAAATGGACTATTGGGAAATGAAGAAAAAAATATTATTGCACCAGCGATTAATTCTTTAAAAAAAACAATGAAAGTTTATGGTCCTATTTCTGCAGATTCAGCCTTTACAACAGAAAATTTAAGAGAATATGACGCTGTTTTATGCATGTATCATGATCAGGCTTTAATTCCAATCAAGACAATTGATTTCTATAACACTGTAAACTACACAGCTGGTTTAAAAGTTGTTAGAACAAGTCCAGATCATGGAACTGGATTTGATATAGCTACAAAATTTGTTGCGAATGAGAATAGTTTAGTGGCGGCAATTAAAAGTGCAGCCAAAATAAAAAATAATCGTGATTTTAATAATTAAATTTTTATCTATTAAGATTTCTATTTTCTACTGCATCATTAAAGTTAGAAAATAATTTTTTAGAAAAATCATCTGATGCTACACTAGTTTCAGGATGCCATTGCACTCCATAAAAGAAGCCACCATAGTTTTCTAAGGTTATAGCCTCAATAGTCTCATCTTTGGCAACTGCTTCTATTACCAATGATTTACCTAATTGATCTATTCCTTGAGTATGGAGTGAATTAACTTCAAGTGTATTGGTTCCTGCTAATCTTTCTAATTTACCATTTGCAGTAAGGTATACTTCATGCTGCTTATCATATTGATTTTCTACGTCACTTTTTTTTGAAGCTCTGTGATCCATTCTTCCTGGCACATCATGTATATCGGCATGTAGGGACCCACCCATTGCAACATTAATTTCTTGGAATCCTCTACAGATCCCTAGCATGGGAATTTCTTTATTAAATATATGATCAATCAATGGAAGAACTGTACGATCTCTGGCTAAATCAGATGGTTCTACTAGTTTTTCTTTGCTATAAAAACCAGGATGTACATTCGAAAGACTTCCTGTCAGTAAAACTCCATCAACACTATCAAGAATTTTTTTATAATTATTAACTTCTGGAAGAGCAGGTAAAATAATAGGGGCGCAGTTAGTTGCACTGGCTAGTGCGTTAATATAATTGGCTCCTGATCCGTGATAAACTCTTTTGTCCTCTGGCTTTGTTATAATATCAGCAAAAAGTGCAACTATAGGTTTCGTAGGTGTGTACATAGCTTAATTTTTATTTACTTCATTAATACAATATATATCATATATATCTTATATATATGGTCTTTAACATAAAAAACAATTCTGAAAAATTTAAACAAGAAATGTCTTGGGATGATCCTCTTATTAGTGATGATCAAATAACTTCAGAGGAAAAAATTGTCCAGATGTCTGTAAAAAGATATTGTCAAGATAAGTTAATGCCAAGAATTATTGAAGAAAATAGGCACGAAAAATTTAATCCTGAAATTATAAAAGAAATGGGTGAGTTAGGTATTTTGGGTCCAATGATTAATGGTTATGGATGTGCTGGAACTAACTATATTACCTATGGCTTAATTACTAGAAATTGAAAGAGTAGATAGTGGATATCGATCAATGATGTCAGTTCAGTCAAGTTTAGTAATGTTTCCAATATATAAGTATGGCTCTGAAGATCAAAAAGATTTTTATCTGCCTAAATTAGCTAAAGGAGAATTGATAGGAAGCTTTGGTTTAACAGAACCTGATGCAGGTAGCGATCCTAATTCAATGAAAACTACAGCAAAAAAAGTAGCTGATGGTTATATTTTAAACGGAACAAAAACATGGATTAGTAATTCTCCAGTGGCAGATGTTTTAATTGTTTGGGCAAAAGATGAAGATGGAAAAATATTAGGTTTTATAATTGATAAAGGTTCAAAAGGTTTGTCGACACCAAAAATTGAAGGAAAACTATCATTAAGAGCATCTATTACTGGGCAGATTGTCTTGGAGGATGTTCTGTGTCCTCATGAAAAAGTATTACCAAATGTAATTGGTTTAAAAGGCCCATTTAGTTGCTTGAATAGCGCACGTTATGGAATTGCGTGGGGAGTTTTAGGTGCGGCTGAATTTTGCTACTCTACAGCTAGACAATATGCATTAGATCGTATCATGTTTGATAAGCCAATTGCAGCGACTCAATTAGTACAGTCAAAATTAGTAGATATGCAAACAGAAATAGCGCTTGGTCTACAAGCAGCAATTAAGATTGGAAGACTGATGGAATCAGGTAATACAAACAGTGATATGGTTAGCCTTATCAAAAGAAATAATTGTTCAAAAGCTCTAGATATTGCTAGATTAGCTAGAGATATTTTAGGTGGAAATGGAATTTCTGATGAGTATCATGTTATGCGACATATGATGAACTTGGAAACAGTTAAAACTTATGAGGGAACTCACGATATTCATACTTTAATTTTAGGTAAATCAATAACAGGAATACAGGCATTTAAATAATCATGGCAATACTCAACAGAACTACAAAGCAGTGGCAAGAAATTGACTCAGCGCATCAACTTCACCCATTTACAGATTTTAAATCATTGGCAGAAGAAGGCAGTATTATAATATCAAAAGCTAATGGAGTTCATTTAACAAATAGTGATGGCAAGCAGCTTTTAGATGCTATGTCGGGTTTATGGTGTGTGAATATTGGCTATGGAAGAAAGTCAATGGCGGAAGTTGCCTATGAACAAATGCAAGAACTTCCCTATTATAATAGTTTTTTTAAAACAACTACAGTTCCATCAATCGAGCTTGCAAGACAACTAGCAGAAATTACACCTAAGGATTTAAATTATGCATTTTTCTCATCTAGTGGGTCCGAGGCAAACGATACTGTTGTAAGAATGGTAAAAAGATATTGGGATTTAAAAAATCAACCTAGTAAAAAAACATTTATAAGCCGTGAGTATGCTTATCATGGCAGCACTATGATAGGTGTAAGTCTTGGTGGGATGACTGGAATGCATGATCAAGGCGGTCTACTTCCAGGCTTTAGCCATATTATGCCACCATACTGGTATAAATATGGAGAAAATATGAACCAAGAAGAGTTTGGTTTGTACGCAGCAAATAAACTTGAAGAAAGAATTATAGAATTAGGTGCAGAAAATGTTGCCGCTTTTATTGGGGAGCCCATTCAAGGAGCAGGTGGAGTTATAATACCACCTGACAGTTATTGGCCAAGAATTCAGGAAATATGTAAAAAATATGACATACTTCTAGTAGTTGATGAAGTTATATGTGGCTTTGGTAGAACTGGAAATTGGTTTGGTTCTGATACTTACAATATCAAGCCCGACATTATTACTATGGCTAAAGGTATAAGCTCTGGTTACATTCCACTTTCAGGTATTATGGTTGGCTCAAGAGTTTCTGACGTTATGATTAATGAGGGTGGGGAATTTTATCATGGATATACTTACTCAGGACATCCTGTGGCTTGTGCTGTAGCAATTGAAAATCTTAAAATAATTAAAGAAGAAAATTTAATTGAAAATTCATCAAAAATATCAGTCTATCTTGAGAACCGCATGCAAGAAGTGTCCGAACATCCATTAGTTGGAGAAGTGAGAATGAAAAGTCTTATAGGAGCAGTTGAATTGGTGGAAGATAAGAATACTAGAAAAATGTTTGAGGATACAGGAACTGTTGGATCTATATGTCGTGATTACTGTATCCAAAATGGTTTAGTAATGAGAGCAGTAAGAGACGGCATGATATTTTGCCCTCCACTTATTTTTACTAAAGATAATGTTGATGAATTAGTTGATAAATTAAAAAAATCTTTAGATCAAACACATAGTCATATTTCTAAATCATAGCTATAAAATTCTTGGTCTCTAATATACCCAAGTGACTCATAAAGAGACTGCCCATCTAAATTTCCTTTTGATGTTGAAAGTTCTATTGAGCCAAATTTATTTAATTGTGCATAATCTTTAGCAGCATCCATCAAAATTTTTCCATTTCCTTTTCTTCTATAATCTTCACAGATAAAAAGATCATATAAGACTATTTTTTTTCTAAGCCTTACAGAGTCAAATGTTGGATAAAGTTGTGTAAAACCAACGCATCTTTCTTTGTCTTTAATAAAAAAAATTATTGATTCATTGGCTTCGAGACGTGCTCTAATATATTGATTTGCTTTTTCAACATTTGATTCCTGTTTATAAAATATTCTATATAAATCAAATATTGGTCCAACAATGTTAGCGTCATCTATAGTTGCTTTGAATAGTTTTACAGTCACTAGTTCCTCCCAATTGATCGATATATTGCTATAATTAAAAAGATAAATGTCAAAGATGACAAGGTATAAATGAAACCATTTGGACCTAGCATATCCATGGCGCTACCACCAATTATTGGACCAGCTACTGAACCACATTCAAACACCATAACCAAAATAGCTGTTGCGCCTGCGAGCTCTGAGGCTGAATAACGTTCACCAAGCATAGTTAATGCACAAATAAAAATACTACTTGATGCTCCACCCCAAAGAACAAGAAATAAAATACAAATATAAAAATTAGATAAATTTATAGACATCATTATTGGGGAGATAAAGGTAACAACTACTAAAATATTCAAAATTAATCTTTTATTATACTTATCTAGTAAATAACCAACCAATGGTTGAAAGAGTAAGCCACCTACTAATGCAATGGTTACATATTGTAGGGCAAGTTCTTGTGACAGATTATTTTGGATTAGAAATATTGGAAAAAATGCTACAAACATTACATCTTCTAGGCCCACAAGAAGTGCAGCACCAAAAATTGTCGGTGCAGCAATGACAGTTAGCAGAACAGGCATTGAATAGTGAGTTGGTAGTTTAGGTGGATTAGTTTCTAATACCATTAGCGGAATAGTTGCACAAAATGATAAGCTAGCAATGACAATAAATGGAAGCCAACCCTCTATTCCGGTATAAGAAAGCATTACAGGCCCAAGTGCAAAACCAGCTACAAAAACAAGATTATAAATAGTTATAATTTTACCACGATTTGTATCATCAGCCATTGATAACATCCAAGTATCAAATGCATTCCAAGCCAAAGCACCGGCAAAACCAATTAAGAATCTAATAACAAACCAGGCTGTAAGACCACTAAAAATTGGAAACGCAAAGTAAAGAATAACAGTAACAAATTGAGCGGCTATAATTGATCTTGAAAGGCCATATTTATGAATAATTTTTGGAGTTACTCTGACAAATAAAATTGTTGCTATTGGCTGTGCAATTACATTAATTCCTATTTGTGTATTACTATAGCCTTGAGATTCTAAAATTAAAGAAAGTAGTGGAATTAACGTACCAAGCTTTATTCCTATAATTAAGGCACAAAGAAATAATACAAAATAGGTTTTATAATTCTTTCCCAAAAAGGATTCAAAGAATGACATGGTTATTTTTTAAAAGAGAGGTTTGGAAAAATATTTTTAAAATAATTATAGATAAGCTTTTTACAAAATTCATTTGAATAATTTTTACGATCAAACAAAATTTTCTGCCATAATCCATCTACTAGTGCCAAATAGGTTTCACTAATTTCATCTGCATTAAGATCTTCTTTATTATAATCTTTTATTAAATCACTTAAAACTTTTTTAAATTGTTCAAAATATATTTGATCTTGATCCTGGCAAATTGATTGATAGGCTGGAATAAACTTTACTTCACTATAAAATGAAAACCATACAGCAATCTTTTTTCTGCTGGCAATTCTTGGATGAAAATCATTTTCTATAATATTGATTAGCTGATCAATTGGAGTTAGTTTTTTATCATCAAAGATTTTATTCCATGAATCCATATATTCATTTGATAAAAATTGTAGTGAGCTAATTAAAAGATTTTCTTTAGATTTAAATCTAAAATGAGCATAACCCTGAGATACACCAGCAAGCGATGACACATGCGCAATAGTTGTATCACCCAAACCTCGTTGAGCTATACTTTCAATGGTAGCATCAATTAGCTTTTGATGATTGGCGGAGAGTTTTTCATGCTCAGATTTTAAAGCTTTGTTCACTTTATTTAACTTAAAATTTATTTAAAAAAACATACACAATATATGTAAAAAAAGATACATTTTTGATTGAACATTCATTCAATATAAGTATTATTAAGGCCAGATATGACTAAAAAAATTTACGACGCAATAGTAGTTGGTGCAGGACATAATGGGCTTACTGCTGCATCATATATGGCTAAGGCTGGACTTGATGTTCTTGTTCTAGAAAAGAATGATTACATTGGAGGTGCAGCTGTTAGTAGAGAGCTATTTCCTGGATGGAAATATTCAAACTGTTCTTATGTTTGCAGTCTTTTACGACCAGAGATAATGAGAGACCTTGAGTTATATAAATATGGCTTACAGATTATCCCTTATGAAGGTAGTGCAACTATGATGAAGAATGGTGACTATTATGCTCACTATCATGATCATGACATGACAGTTAAATCTATTTCAAGACATTCAAAACATGATGCTGAGGCATATGATCGTTATAGCCGAGATGTAATGCGCCAATGTAAAATTATAAAGCCTCTTTTAAAAATGACACCACCAGATCTTACTTCATTTAAACCAAAAGACATTTTAGGTGCATTAGAGTTTGCTAAACATTTTGCTGCTAAAGACGAACTTGGGGGATTGGGTGAAAAGGAAATTTACGACACAATTCGTTTTTACACTATGAGCATTGCTGATTACTTAGATGAGTACTTCGAAACAGTACTTAGATGAGTACTTCGAAACAGATATTACTAAGGCACATTTAGCAGGAAGTGCAATTATTGGTACGGCTTTAGGACCTTGTTCCCCTGGTTCAGCTTACGTATTGTTGCATCACTACATGGGNGAAGTAGACGGATCAATTGGATCGTGGGGATACGCACGTGGTGGTATGGGCTCAATTACAAAAGCTATGGGAGAATGTTTAAAAAGTCATGGTGGAACCATTCAAGCTAGCTCAGAAGTAACAAATGTTATTGTTAAAAATGGAAGAGCAGTTGGTGTAGCAACTTTAAACGGCGATGAGTTTTATGCAAAAAAAGTAGTCTCAAACTTAGATGTTAAACGTACGTTCTTAAAAATTACTGACGAAAGTGACCTACAACCTGACTTTGTAGAAAGAGTTAAAAATTTTAAGATTAGAGGTTCGTCTGGAAAATTAAATATTGCATTAGAAGGGTTGCCAACTTTTCCATCAATTCCAAAAGATGATCCAGGTGGAAATGGTGATTTGCATTTTACAGAAACAATAGAGGAAATGGAAGGTGCGTATGATGACTGGAAACGNGGTCAATGGTCAAAAATGCCATATGTAGACATGTGCTTGCCATCAAAAAGTGATCCAACAATGGCCGCACCAGGAAAACATTTTATGTCTGTTTTTATTCAGTATGTTCCTTTTGAATTGGCGAATGGTGGGTGGAATGAACAAAGAAAACAAGATTTTGGAAACCACATAATTAATAGAATTGCAGAATACTCTCCTGATTTTAAAGATTTAATTGCTCACTATGAAGTTAGAACACCAAAAGATATTCATGATGAAGTAGGTCTTACTGAAGGAAATATTTTCCAAGGTGAACTTACAATGGACCAATTAATGTTTAATCGGCCTATAACTGGATATGCACAATATCGTGCACCAATAAAAGACTTATATATGTGTAGTTCTAGTACGCACCCTGGTGGTGGTGTAATGGGAGCACCTGGTGCTAATGCTGCTCGTGAAATACTAAGTGATATGAACATTAAGCAAAAAGGTAATCATTATTAATGTCTATAAAATATGATGTTATAATTGTTGGTGGTGGGCATAATGCACTCATCTGTGCGAATGTATTGGCTAAAAAAAATAAAAAAGTTTTAATTTGTGAAGCGCGAGAAACTTGTGGAGGCCTTCTAACAAATGATTTAACCAATTTTACTCCAAGCTTTAGTAACAAGGTTAAATCAGAAATTGATAATATCAGTGTTGATCATTCTTCTGTATCTACAATAGCTTTATCTGAAACTGGACACCATTTAAAATTAACTGGTGATATTTATGAAGATAAAAAAACATTAGAGCAGCTTGCGCCAGAAGATGTTGATCGTTATTTCAAGCTACAAAAAAAATTAAGTTTATTTTCAAAAACTCTAGGTTCATTTATGCATTCTTCACCACCAAGAATATTGCATAAAAGTTTTTCAGACTATTTTAAATTATTTAAGCTTGGATTAAATGTTAGACTGATGGGTAGAAATAGTTTCAATGAATTTGCAAGAATGATAGGTTTGAATATAGCAGATGAATTAGAAGATAATTTTAAGAATACACTTCTACAAGGCTTGATATCTCATGATGCAATTACAGGTTCCAACCTTGGACCAAGATCTCCTGGCTCATTAATCAATCTATTATTTAGAATGGCAAACCATGACAATTCACTTTTTGGAGGAATTCAGCAAGTAAAAGGTGGAGTAAACGCAGTTATGAAATCTCTAGAAGAAAATGTTATTAAAAGAGGAGTTGAAATTAAAACTTCAAGTTCTGTAAAGCGCTGTATTATTGAAAATGATCAAGTAAAAGGTATAGAATTAGATGATGGAACTTCAATTCATGCTAATACCGTAATCTCAAGCGCTGATCCGAAATCTACTTACCTCTGCTTATTAGGTGCAGAACATTTAGACACTGATTTTAAAAGACGAATTAAGCATTACCGAGCAAAAGGCAGGGTATCCAAACTTCAGCTAGTTTTAAGTAAGATTCCTCAATTTACAAACTTAGAATCTAAAGATTTATCACAAAGATTAGTTATTTCCCCTTCAATTGATTATATAGAGGAAAACTTTAATTATAGTAAATTTGAGAATTTATCTCCTGAGCCGATATTGGAATTATCAGTTCCTTCAGTTGAAGATGAATTATTATGTCATAATGGAAACCATATTATGAATGTACAAATCCAATATGCTCCTTTTAATGTTAAAGGTGGTTGGGAAAATAAAAAAGCTGAATGTATTAATAATGTTCTAACAACATTAGAAAAATATGCGCCTGAAATAAGATCTTGTATTTTAGAACAAGAATTTATTTCTCCTAATGATATTGAAAAAAACTTTAATGTTTCTGGTGGACATTGGCATCATGGTGAAATTCAGATTGATCAATTATTTATGTTGCGACCAATACCTGGAGCAGCACAGTATAAAACTCCAGTAAGTGGACTTTATATGTGTGGTGCTG